>Ga0310345_10000389_pt1 | contig 69411 bp, 59 predicted proteins | sample HC15DNA20500_MG_FD_204667 | JGI IMG/M metagenome (GOLD analysis project Ga0310345, IMG submission 204667) | Marine microbial communities from station ALOHA, North Pacific Subtropical Gyre - HC15-DNA-20-500_MG | ecosystem: Environmental > Aquatic > Marine > Oceanic | place: Pacific Ocean: North...
CCCCCGACCCTCTTTGCGGCTTCGCGCCTTTGCGAGAGTAATTGCCCCCATTCGAAGCGCGTCGAGAGTGTGCCCGTCTCTGCGCCTCTGCGTCTCTGCGAGAGATCTCGAAGGCCCCGTCGCCCAGCGTTCGATGAACGAATAGGATCGTCCCCGACTCCGAGGCGATTCGGGGGACAAGTAATTTCACGCAGAGGCGCAGAGGCGCAGAGGGGCCACGGGGTGGCGGCTGGCCGGCGGTGACTCGGCCGTCGGCTCCTGGGCGGCGAGCGACCATCCGGTCGCCCCGGACCCTCTTTGCGGCTTCGCGCCTTTGCGAGAGTAATTGCCCCCATTCGAAGCGCGTCGAGAGTGTGCCCGTCTCTGCGCCTCTGCGTCTCTGCGAGAGATCTCGAAGGCCCCGTCGCCCAGCGTTCGATGAACGAATAGGATCGTCCCCGACTCCGAGGCGATTCGGGGGACAAGTAATTTCACGCAGAGGCGCAGAGTCGCAGAGGGGCCGCGGGGTGGCGGCTGGCCGGCGGCATCCCGACCGTCGGTGGCTTGTCCTCGCGCGACCGGGGAGCCGGGGGCGAGCGACCATCCCGTCGCCCCGGACCCTCTTTGCGGCTTCGCGCCTTTGCGAGAGTAATTGTCCCCCGAAAGGAGGAGGCTACTCGACGGAGGTCTGGATGGTGGCGCCTTCGGGGGCGGCGAAGCGGGAGGCGGGGATGGTGCGGCCGAGGGCGTAGTCGCTCACGGTGATCTCCGTGACCTGGTCGCCGATGGCTTCGGCCTCGGGGTCCCAGGCGAAGGTGTCGAGGCCGTGGGGGAGGAGGAGGCCGTCGACCTCGCGGAGGTCCTGGTAGCGCATCAGCTTCTCGGGGGAGTGGCCGCCCTGGGGGAAGCGAGCGGGGTAGGCGACGACGTAGCGGATCGCGCCGACGCGGTGGGTCTCGGGGTGCACGTAGATGATGTAGTAGTCGTCGGGCGAGTCGCCGGTGCCGTCCTCGTAGGTCACGCGCACGAGCTGGTGGCTCACCCCGTCGAGCTCCGCGTCCTCGAGGCGCTCGTAGCGGGCGCCCGGGTCGGCGAGCACGAAGGGGATGCCCACGAAGTAGTAGGGCGTCGTCGACCAGAAGCGGGGCGTCGAGGGGAAGGCGTCGAGGTCGGGCACGATCCAGGCCTGCTCGCCGTCGAACGCGAAGCGGGCGTCGCCGTCGACCTCCTCCTGGAAGGCCCGGCTGCGCCAGAGATCGGCCTCGTTGCGGGTGTGGCGGCGCTGCGACGGGTTCCCGAGCGGCTGGTAGTCGAAGGTGAAGGAGATGGTGCCTTTGGCGAGCCAGGTCGCCAGGCCGCCGTGGGCCTCGGTCGCCCGCCAGAGGAGCTGGCCGGCCTCGGACGCCTCCATGCGGGCCCGCGACTCGGCCACCCGCTCCTCGACCCAGCTCGCCTCGATCGGCGCCGCGTCGGGCGGCCCGGTCTCGGCGGCGGGCGCTTCGGCCGGAGGGGCCTCATCCGTCGGCGGGGACGCGGCGGGCTCCCCGTCGCAGGCGGTGAGGAGGAGGAGGGCGATCAGGGCACTGCTTCGCATGGCCCCCGTCATGGAGCCGAAAGGGCCGATCGCCAGCCCCCCGGCTCGTGTACAATGCCCGCCTTCCGAAACGCAGCGGTTTTCGACAGGGGGTAGAGCCAGTGACGGATACGATCGTTCATCGACTCTTCGATCAGGTGAAGAAGCGCGGCGACGCGCCGGCCTATCTGGTCAAGCGCGGTGGGATCTGGCACGCGACGAGCTGGACCGACTACGGCGACGAGATCGAGAAGGCGGCCCGCGGGCTGATCAGCCTCGGCTTCCAGTTCGGCGACCGCGCCTGCATCCTCGGGTTCAACCGGCCCGAGTGGGTGGTCTTCGATCTCGCGGCGATGGTCGCGGGCGGGGCGCCGGCCGGCATCTACACCACCTGCTCCCCCGACGAGGTCGCCTACATCCTCAACCACTCCGAGGCGCCGGTGGTCCTGCTCGAGAACGAAGAGCAGTGGCTCAAGGTGAAGGAGAAGCGGGACGAGCTGCCGCACCTGAAGCGCGTGGTGATGATGAAGGGCGCGTCGATCGACGACGAGCTCGTCATCGGCTGGGACGACTTCCTCGCCCTGGGCGCCGACGGCGACGCCGAGCACGAGGGCGACGGGGAGGACACGCTCGAGAAGGAGATGCGCGCGCGCGTCGACCGCCTCGAGGAGGACCAGCTCGCGACCCTGATCTACACCTCCGGCACCACCGGGCCGCCCAAGGCGGTGATGCTCTCCCACCAGAACCTGGCCTGGACCGCGCGCATCCTCGCGCAGGTCGCGTCGATGGAGACCGGCGGCCGCTCGCTGAGCTACCTGCCGCTGTCCCACATCGCCGAGCAGATGGCGAGCATCCACGGCCCGGTCACCGTCGGGAGCGCGGTCTACTACGCCGAGTCCATCGACAAGATCGCCGACAACCTCAAGGACTGCCGGCCGGTCATCTTCTTCGGCGTGCCGCGCATCTGGGAGAAGTTCCACGCGGCGATCGGGGCCAAGCTCGCCGCCGCGACCGGCCCCAAGGCCAAGCTGGTCGAGTGGGCGCGCGGCGTGGCCACCCAGGTCAACGAGCTGAAGAACCGCGGCGAGGAGCCGGCGGGGCTGCTCGCCCTCCAGTACACGCTCGCCAACAAGCTCGTCTTCTCGAAGCTGAAGGCGGCGGTCGGCCTCGATCAGGCGAAGTGCATGATCAGCGGCGCCGCCCCCATCAGCAAGGAGATCATCGAGTTCTTCGCGAGCCTCGACCTCGTCATCCAGGAGATCTACGGCCAGTCCGAGGACAGCGGCCCGACCTCCTTCAACCTGACGGGGCGCACCAAGTTCGGCAGCGTCGGCCCGGCGCTCCCGGGCGTCGAGGTGAAGATCGCCGACGACGGCGAGATCATGGTCCGCGGCCCGAACGTCTTCCTCGGCTACTTCAAGGACGAGGAGGCGACGAACGACACGCTCGAGGACGGCTGGCTGCACTCCGGCGACCTCGGCCGCTTCGACGACGAGGGCTTCCTGCACATCACCGGCCGCAAGAAGGACATCATCATCACCGCGGGCGGCAAGAACATCACGCCCAAGAACATCGAGTCGGGCATCAAGAACCACCCGCTCGTGCACGAGGCGGTGGTGATCGGCGATCGGCGCAAGTACCTCACCGCGCTGATCTCGCCCGACGACGAGGCGGTCGCGGCCTTCATGAAGGACAACGGCCTCAGCGGCGCCCCTCACGAGTCCAAGCAGGTGCACGACGCCATCTGGACGATGGTGGAGGCGGTCAACGCGAAGCTCGCCCGCGTGGAGCAGGTCAAGAAGATCAAGGTGCTCCCCCGCGCGCTGAGCATCGAGGACGGCGAGCTGACGCCGACCCTCAAGGTGAAGCGCGCCAAGGTCAACGAGCACTTCGCCGACGAGATCGAGAAGCTCTACGCGGACTGAATGACGGTGCGGCTGTCCCCGAGCGCGAGCGCCCTCGCGTTGGCCCTCGCGCTCGTCGCCAGCCCCACGGCGGCGCAAACCGGTGATCCGCAGCCCGAGGCGGCTCCCACCGCCGAGGCTCCGTCGCGGGGATCGGGCTCGGGGGCGGATTCGGGCTCGGGCTCGGACTCGGATTCGGATTCGGGCTCGGCTTCGGGCTCGGATTCGGGCTCTGATTCGGGCTCGGATTCGGATTCGGACTCGGCTTCGGATTCGGCAGCAGCAACAGCATCAGAAGCAGCGCGAGGCACGGGCACGGGCACGGGCAGGGGCACGGGGCCGGCTACTGCTTTCGTGTCCCGCGCAACGAGTTGTCTAGGTCTTCTCGTCATGATCGGCCTCGCCTGGCTCCTCTCCGTCGACCGTCGCCGGTTCCCCTGGCGGGTCGCGCTCTGGGGGGTGGGGCTGCAGCTGATCTTCGGGGTCTTCGTGCTCAAGACCGCGGCCGGGCTCGCGCTCTTCGGCTTCCTCAACGAGGTGGTCGCGCGGCTGCTCGAGTTCACCGAGGACGGCAGCCGGTTCCTCTTCGGCGACTACCTCGACACCGAGTTCACCGTCGCGCTCAACGTGCTGCCGACGATCATCTTCTTCTCGTCGCTGATGAGCGTGCTCTACCACCTCGGCTGGATGCAGAAGGTCGTGCAGGGGGTCGCGTGGATCATGCAGCGCACCCTGCGGACGTCGGGGGCCGAGACCCTCAGCGCGGCCGCGAACATCTTCGTCGGGCAGACCGAGGCGCCGCTCGTCGTGAAGCCGTTCGTGAACGACATGACCCGGTCGGAGCTGATGGCGGTGATGACCGGCGGCTTCGCGACCGTCGCCGGCGGGGTGCTCGCCGCCTACGTCGGCATGCTGCGCGACCACTTCCCCGACATCGCCGGGCACCTCATCGCGGCGAGCGTCATGAGCGCGCCCGCGGCGCTGGTCGTCGCCAAGGTCATCGTGCCCGAGGTCGACACGCCCAAGAGCGCGCAGAGCCTCGCGCTCGAGACCGAGAAGCCGCACGTCAACGTCATCGACGCGGCCGCCGGCGGGGCGGGCGAGGGGCTGAAGCTGGCCCTGAACGTCGGCGCGATGCTGCTCGCCTTCCTCGCGCTGGTCGCGATGCTCAACTACCTCGTGGCGCTGCCCGCGCTCGTGCACAACCAGTGGGTCTGGGGGGAGCTCGCCGAGGCGCTCGGCGCGGGCCGGATCCCGGAGGGCTGCGCCGATCCGACCGGCGCCGCCGCCTACGCGAGCTGCATCGAGCAGGGGAGGGCGGCGATCGGCGGCAGCTGGAGCGCCTGGCAGCCGTGGTCGCTCGAGCTGATCCTCGGCTACCTCTTCTGGCCGCTCGCCTTCGTCATGGGGGTCCCGGTCGAGGACTGCGCCGCGGTGGCCGCGCTGCTCGGCGAGAAGCTCGTGCTCAACGAGTTCGTCGCCTACCTCCACCTCGCCGGCCAGCTCGAGGGCCTCTCGGAGCGGGCCACCGTGATCGCCACCTACGCCCTCTGCGGCTTCGCGAACCTGGGCTCGATCGCCATCCAGATCGGCGGCATCGGGGGCATCGCGCCCAAGCGGCGCGGGGAGCTGGCCCAGCTCGGCCTCCGGGCGATGCTCGCGGGCACCCTGGCCGCCTTCATGACCGCCTGCGTGGCCGGCATCCTGGTCTGAAGGATCGCCCCGACGGTTGTGGGGTCGACCCGACGACCGTCCCGACATGAGACACGCCGCGGCCGATCTCGACGGTCGGCCCGAGCTTTGCTCTGACAGCGCGCATGCTCGAATTCTTCGCGCGCCTGTTCGATCCGGTGGGGTTCCCGCCGCGGTGGCAGTGCGGCCTGTGGAGCAGCGGCCTGGGCTGGCTGCACATCACGAGCGACTTCGCCATCTTCGCCGCCTACTTCACCATCCCGGTGCTGCTGGTGGTGCTCATCCGGAAGCGCGGGGCCGATGTCCCCTTCCACGGGGTCTTCCTCCTCTTCGCGGCGTTCATCGTCTCGTGCGGGGCCGGCCACCTGATCGAGGCGTCCATGTTCTGGAACCCGGTCTACCGGCTGGCCGGGCTCGTGAAGCTGCTGACCGCCGCCGTGTCGTGGGCGACGGTCATCGCCCTGGTGCCGGCGCTCCGCAAGGCGCTGACCCTCAAGACGCCGACCCAGCTCGAGGCCGAGGTGGGGCTCCGCACCATGCAGCTCGCCGAGGCGCGCAACACGCTCGAGCGGCGGGTGGCCCAGCGGACCGAGGAGTACCGCCGCAGCAACGAGGATCTGGAGCGCTTCGCCTACGTGGCCTCGCACGACCTCCAGGAGCCGCTCCGGATGGTCGCGAGCTACATGGAGCTCATCGAGGAGGAGCAGGCCGAGCGGCTCGACGAGGACGGCAAGCTCTACGTGCGCTACGCGGCCGACGGCGCGCGCCGCATGCAGACCCTGCTCGACGCCCTGCTCGCCTACTCGCGGGTGCAGTCCCGCGAGCTGAGGCCCGACCCGGTGCCGGCCGGCGACGCGCTCGACGACGCGCTGGCCAACCTCGACCTGCGCGCCAGCGAGACCGGCGCCGAGATCACCCGGGACCCGCTGCCGACCCTCGACTTCGACCGGACGATGCTGACCCAGCTCTTCCAGAACCTCCTGTCCAACGCGCTCCGCTTCGCCACGGAGGGGGAGCCGCCCCGGGTGCACGTGGGCGCGCGGCGCGACGGCGACCACTGGCTCCTCAGCGTGCGCGACGAGGGCATCGGCTTCGACCCCAAGTACGCCGACCGCATCTTCGAGCTCTTCCAGCGCCTCCACCGCCCCGAGGACGTCCCGGGCACCGGGATCGGCCTGGCGATCTGCAAGAAGATCGTCGAGCGCCACCGCGGCGAGATCTCCGTGGAGAGCGCGCCCGGCGAGGGCACCACCTTCTTCATCCGACTTCCCGAACAGCAGGAGCTCCCGTCATGACCCACCGCCGCGCCCGCATCTTCGTCATCGAGGACAACCCCGGCGACTTCCTGCTCGTGAAGAAGGCCTTCAGCCGGGCCCGCATCGCCAACGAGCTCGAGCACTGTGACGACGGCGAGACCGCGCTCGCGAGGCTCCGCGCCGAGGCGGAGGCCGGGGAGCTGCCCGACCTCGTGCTGCTCGACCTCCAGCTGCCGGGCATGAGCGGCAAGGAGGTGCTCGCCGCCATCCGGGCCGACGAGCAGCTGCGCCACCTCCCGGTGGTGGTGATGACCAGCTCGAAGCAGGAGAAGGACATCCTGCGCAGCTACAAGCTCGGCGCGAGCTCGTTCGTGACCAAGCCCCCGTCGCTGAGCGAGCTGCAGGAGGTGGTCAGCTCGCTCCACCAGTACTGGTTCGTGCTCGTGAAGCTCCCCGGTGAGCACGGGGCGCCGGCCCGTGGCTGAGCGCGCGCTCCGAACCCGGCCATCGCTCCCTCCGGGCCGGAGCTCGTCGACCCGGCTCCGTCGAGTCGGGGGCGAGCGCCACGAGGTGCTGCTCGTCGAGGACAACCCGGCCGACGCGGGGCTCGTCCGGGCGCGGCTGCGCAAGAGCGCCGAGGTCACCCACGTCGAGACGCTCGCGGACGCGCTGGCCACGCTGGCCCACGCGCGCTTCGACGCGATCCTCTGCGACCTCGGCCTCCCGGACGCGTCGGGCCTGGACTCGCTGGTCACCCTGCGGGGCGCGACGGCGGACACCCCGGTGATCGTGCTGACCGGGCACGACGACGACGACCTCGCGCTCGAGGCGCTCTCCGCCGGGGCCGAGGACTTCGTGCCCAAGAGCGAGCTCCGCGGCGCGATCCTTCCACGGGCGCTGCGCTACGCGGTCCAGCGCTCCCGGCAGCGCGCCGAGATGGTCAGCCTCGCGCACCGGATGAGCGACGCGCTGGTGGTGGTCGACGACGAGGGGCGGTTCGCCTTCGTGAACCCCGCGGCCGAGGCGCTCTTCGGCTGTCCGGCCGCCCGGCTCCTCGGACACGAGTTCGAGCAGGACCTCGAGCCCGGCGCGAACGTGAAGACCAAGCTGACGCGCGACGACGGCGCGGTGGTGCCGGTGGAGCTGCGCGCGAGCCGGATCGACTGGCACGGCGAGCCCGCGACCCTGGCCGTCCTGCGCGACGTGTCGGAGCGCGAGCAGCTCGAGGCGCAGCTCCGGCAGGCCCAGAAGCTGGAGGCGATCGGGCGGCTCGCCGGGGGCCTGGCCCACGACTTCAACAACGTGCTCATGGTCATCTCGAGCCACACGGAGATCGCGCTCGACGAGCTGGGCATGCGCAACCCCGTCCGCGAGGAGCTCGACGCGATCCTCGGGGCGACCCGGCGGGCGAGCTCGCTCACCCGGCAGCTCCTGACGGTCTCGAAGCGGCACCGGACCGACCCACGCGCGCTCAACCTCAACGAGCTGCTCCGGGGCGCCGGCCGGCTCTTCCAGCGCACCCTCGGCGAGCACATCCGCTTCCGCCTCGTGCTCGACGAGTCGATCGACAGCGTCTCGCTCGACCCCAGCTTCGCCGAGCAGGTGGTGCTCAACCTCGTCATCAACGCGCGCGACGCGATGCCCGACGGCGGCGAGCTCTGGATCCGCACCTCCCGCGACGAGGCGCGCCTCGCCTCCGGCTACGAGGGGCCGGTGGTGCGGCTGACCTTGACCGACACCGGCACCGGCATGTCGCCCGAGATCGTGCAGCGCGCCTTCGAGCCCTTCTTCACCACCAAGGGCGCGGGGCAGGGCAGCGGGCTCGGGCTGTCGATGTGTTACGGCATCGTGAGCGAGGCCGGCGGCGAGCTCCGGGTCGACAGCGAGCCCGGGGTCGGCACCACCTTCGACATCCTGCTCCCGGTGGCCGGCCCGCAGGTGCCCGAGCGCGAGAGCGCGCCGCCCCCGCGCGCCAGCGGCGGGCCGCTCCGGATCCTCCTGGTCGAGGACGACAGCGGAGTGCGGAAGGCGGTGACCCGCATGCTGCGCGCCCGCGGGCACACGGTGTTCATGGCCGGGGACTACACCGAGGCCGTCGACCTCGCGCGCAGCGTGCCCGACCTCGACGTGCTGCTGACCGACGTGGTGATGCCCGACAAGAACGGGCGAGAGGTCGCGGACGGAGTGCGCGCCGAGCGGACCGGCCTGCCGGTGCTCTTCATGAGCGGCTACGCCCCCGACGACGTGCTCGAGCACATCGGCGAGGGCGAGGCCCTGATCTGCAAGCCGTTCAGCCCGGAGCAGGTCGCCTTCGCGCTGAGCGAGCTGACGAACCGGAGCGTCACCGCGTCCGGCACGTTCCTGTAGTCGTCAGGAGGCCTTGCGCATCGCCTGTCGGGAGAGCGCCTCGGTGATCGCGTCGTTGAAGGCCTCGAGGTCGTCCGGGCTCCGGCTGGTGATGAGCTGGCCGTCCTCCACGACCTCCTCGTCCTTCCACGCGGCGCCCGCGTTCTTCAGGTCGGTCTGGATGGTCGGGTAGCTCGTCATCGTCTTGCCCTCGACGAGCCCCGCGTCGATGAGCGTCCAGGGCGCGTGGCAGATGGCGGCGACGGGGACCTTGCGCTCCCACATGGCGCGCACGAAGTCGAGCGCGTCCTCGTTGCGGCGCAGGCTGTCGGGGTTGAAGAGCCCGCCCGGGAGGACGAGCGCGTCGTAGATGTCCGGGTCGGCGTCGGCGAGCTTCACGTCCACGTCGACCTCGTCGCCCCAGTCGTCTTCGTCCCAGCCGCGGATGGGCCCCTCCTCGGGGGCGATCACGTGGACCTCGGCGCCGCGCGCGGAGAGCGTGGCCTTGGGGGAGTCGAGCTCCGACTGCTCGAAGCCGTCGGTCGCGAGGATGGCGATGGTCTTGCCGGCGAGGCGGTTGCTGTTGCGGTCGTTCATGTGGGTCCAATCAAGCAAGCGCTGGTCCGAGCGGCGCTCCGCGCGGGAGACCGCGTGCGATGGCCGCGGCGACGGTTGCGCGACGCCGCGGGCGTGGGGCTCCGCTACACCTCGCTTTTCGTTACGTCTCGCTCTTCGGCGCCGGCAGCACCAGGGTCACCGTGGTCCCGCGGCCGAGCGCGGACTCGATGCGCATCTGGCCGCGGTGGGCCTCGGCGACCCGGCGCACGAACGCGAGGCCGAGGCCCGAGCCCTGCGCCTTGGTGGTGAAGAACGCGTCCTCGGCCCGCTCGCGGGTGCGCGGGTCCATGCCCGGGCCGTCGTCGCGGACCCGGACGCGCGCCCGGTCGGCCTCGCGCTCGAGCGCGATCGTCACCGCGCCCTCGCCCTCGATCGCCTCGACGGCGTTGCGCACCAGGTTCTCGAGCGCGGTGCGGGTCAGCTCCTCGTCCAGGCGGAGGGTCAGCGGCGCGGGCGCGTCGGCGGTCACGGTGACGCCCTCGGGCGCGGAGAGCGCGGCGCGCTCGGCCACCTCCGCGATCAGCGCGGCGAGGTCGACCGGGGCCAGCTCGGGCTCGGCGCGCCCGAGGCGACGGTACTCGCGCACCACCTGCTCGAGCCGCTCGGTCTGGGCGAGCACGAGCGCGATCATCTCGGCGTGATCCTCGAGCCGCCCCCCGCGCCGGCGCTCCTCGTCCAGGTACTGCGCGGCGCCGTGGATCGCGGCCAGCGGGTTGCGGATGTCGTGGGCCATCTGCGCGCCGAGGCGCCCCAGGGTGGCGAAGTGCGCCGTCCGCTCGCGGTGCTCCGCCCACGCGGTCCACACCAGCCGCGCCGCGCCGAGCAGCACCAGGGTGATGGTCACCGTGCCGAGCACGAGGAGCGCGGTCCGGGTGCCGGCCCAGCGGAACACGAGGAGCTGCGCGGCGACGCCGACCACCCCGACGAGCAGCGCGGTCGTCACCAGGAGCGGCAGCGTTCCGTCCAGGACCCGCAGCCGGATCGTGAGCGCGGTCAGGAGCACCGCGCTCACCAGGAGCCCCACCGCGGCGAGGGTCGGCACCGAGCGCGCGCCCGCGATCGCGGCGAGATCGGTAGCCGGGCCGCCGACCCCGATGGTGAAGGTCGCGAAGAAGAGCAGGGTGCGGGCGCGCTCCTCCGCGCTCCCGCTCTCCCGGTAGTGGCGCAGCAGCAGCCACGCGACGAGGAGCGCGGTGGGCGCGATCCCGCCGAGCATCAGCCCGGCCCACCGCTCGCTCCCCGGGAAGGCGCGCAGCGGCGGGTGCACGAGCGGCGCGAGGCAGGCGAGCGCGACGCCGCCGAACCAGAGGTAGGCGAGGCCGAGCGCGATCCGGTGGCTGCGCCGCGCCCCGACGAACGTGAGGCCGAGGTGGAACAGGAGCGGCCCGGCGAGCGCGGCGGCGGCGCTCTCGATCCACTGCCAGTGCGCCTCGGCGGTCAGGTTCCCGAGGACCTCCAGCAGCGTGTAGGCGAACAGATCCGCGCAGAGCAGCGCCGTCGGGAAGGCGAGCGGGCTCTGCGGTCCCCGGATGGCGGAGAGCGCCCCCAGCCCCAGGAAGGCCGCGCACCCCGCGAGGTTCAGCAGCAGCTCACCGTCCACCCGCCGATCGTCGCACAGTTGCCCGACGAGGGAGCGGCGGAGACACTCCGGAGGTGGGGAGCGACGACGCGAAGGGCCGCGTGCTCGTGGTGGACGACGACGCCGCGGTCGGGGTGGTGCTGGTCGGGCTGCTGCGGCAGGCGGGCCACGAGGCCGAGCACGTCACCAGCGCCGGCGAGGCGATCGCGCGGGTCGCCTCCGCGCCGGTGGACGTCGTGCTCACCGACCTCCGCATGCCCGGCATGGACGGCATGGCGCTCCTGGACGCGGTGAAGGATCGCGCGCCCGAGGTGCCGGTGATCATGCTGACCGCGCACGGCACGGTGGAGCGCGCGGTGGAGGCGATGAAGAAAGGCGCCGCCGACTTCCTCGCCAAGCCCTTCGACCGCGAGGAGGTGCTCTTCACCGTCGACAAGGCGCTGCGCGCGTCGCGTCACGCGTCCGAGCAGCCCGCCGGGCGCCCGGCCGAGGATGACGTGCCCTGGCTCGGCGACAGCCCCGCGATGCGCGAGGTCGCCTCGCTGATCGCGCGGGCGGCCAAGGCCACCTCCACCGTGCTCATCCGCGGCGAGAGCGGCAGCGGCAAGGAGGTCGCGGCCCGCGCGATCCACGCCGCGTCCGACCGGCGGAGCGGCCCGTTCGTGCCGGTGCACTGCGCCGCGCTGCCCGAGAACCTGCTCGAGAGCGAGCTGTTCGGCTACGAGAAGGGCGCCTTCACCGGCGCGACCAGCCGCAAGCCCGGGCGGGTGGAGCTCGCCGACGGCGGCACGCTCTTCCTCGACGAGATCGGAGACGTCAGCCCGTCGGTGCAGGTCAAGCTGCTGCGCCTCCTGCAGGAGAAGGAGTACCAGCGGCTCGGCGGCACCGAGGCGCTGAGCGCCGACGTGCGCTTCGTCGCCGCGACCCACCGCGACCTCGACGAGATGGTCGAGGAGGGCACCTTCCGCGAGGACCTCTTCTACCGCCTCGACGTGATCCCGATCTGGGTGCCGCCGCTCCGCGAGCGCGCCGCCGACGTGCCGCCGCTCGCGACGCGCTTCTGCCGGGAGCTGTCCGAGCGCATGGGCCGCGCCCGCACGCTCTCGGACGACGCGCTCGCCGCGCTCACCGCGCTCGACTGGCCGGGCAACGTGCGCGAGCTGTCGAACTTCGTGGAGCGCCTGGTGGTGTTCACCGACGACGCGCGTATCGAGGCGGAGGACGTCGAGCGGGAGCTGTCGCGTCAGCCGCGGCGGCGCGGCGCGCCGAAGAAGGCGAGCGGCGAGACGCTGGGGGACCGGCGCGAGGAGGCCGAGCGGGAGGCGATCCGCGAGGCGCTCGAGAAGGCCGGCGGCAACCGCACCCAGGCCGCGCGCCTGCTCGGGATCAGCCGCCGCACCCTCTACAACAAGCTCGCGGAGATGGAGTAAGGCGAGCGTAAGCCGCCGCTCGTGACCCATCTCACGCGCAGCCGGCGGACGCGGCGGGCCCCCAACTGGATGGCGGCGCGGCGCTGTTCTACTGTCGAGGCCAAATCATGCACGCACGTACGCTCTTCGCTTGCCTCTCCGTCCTGCTCCTGGCGGTCGGTTGCGGCCGCAGCTTCCTCCCCGTCGACCCGCCGGTGGACGGTATGGACTCCGGGGTGCCCGACGCCGACGTGATCCGGCCCGACGTGCCGCCGGACGTCTGCGGCAACGGGGTGTGCGGCCTGAGCGAGTCGTGCTCCAGTTGCCCGATGGACTGCGGGACCTGCGGCGGCTGCGGTGACGGCAGCTGCGGCGACGGCGAGAGCTGCGAGACGTGCCCCTCCGACTGCGGCCTCTGCGAGACCTGCGGCGACGGGCTCTGCGACGTGACCGAGAGCTGCCGGAGCTGCCCCGACGACTGCGGGCGCTGCGAGACGTGCGGCGACGGCGAGTGCAACGCGGGCGAGGACTGCTTCAGCTGCCCGACCGACTGCGGCAGCTGCGTGCGCTGCGGTGACGGCGCGTGCTCGACCGGCGAGACCTGCTCGAGCTGCCCGACCGACTGCGGGCGCTGCGAGTCGTGCGGCGACGGCGAGTGCAACGGCGGCGAGGACTGCTCGAGCTGCCCGGCGGACTGCGGGCGCTGCCGCTTCTGCGGTGACGGCACCTGTCAGGCCACCGAGCGCTGCGACACCTGCCCGATGGACTGCGGCCTCTGCGAGACCTGCGGCAACGGCACCTGCGCCGGCGCCGAGGACTGCGCGAGCTGCCCGCGCGACTGTGGCCTCTGCCGCCGCTGCGGCGACGGCACCTGCGACTCGGTCGAGGACTGCTCGAGCTGCCCGGCCGACTGCGGCGTCTGCTCGGTCTGCGGCGACGGCTTCTGCCGCCCCGAGGCGGGCGAGGACTGCCTGACCTGCGCGCCGGACTGCGGCGACTGCCCGCGCTGCGGCGACGGCATGTGCGACGCGAGCGCGTCCGAGACCTGCTTCACCTGCGAGGACGACTGCGGCCGCTGCACCGGCTGCGGTGACGGGCGCTGCACCGGCACCGAGAACTGCGCGAGCTGCAACATCGACTGCGGCGTCTGCTCGGTCTGCGGCAACATGCGCTGCGAGTCCGCGGGCGGCTTCGAGGACTGCATCAACTGCCCGGCCGACTGCGGCATGTGCTCGCTCCGCTCCTGCAGCGAGAGCCTCACCTGCGTGTTCGGCTGCGTCGACTTCGGCGGCGGCGGCGGCGGCGGCATCCCGGGCTTCGACTTCACCTGCCTGGTCGACTGCTTCGCGCTGACCTGCACCGACTCGCGCTCGTTCCTCAACAACGTGATCAACTGCGCGATCGGCGAGTTCGCCTCCGGGACCTGCTCCGACCTCCCGTGCATCATGCGCGAGTGCCGCGGCGAGATCACCGCATGCTTCGCCGACCGCGGCTGCTGATCGCCGCGCTCCTCGGGCTCTCGTGCTGGGCTCCGGTCGCGGAGGCCCAGCACTCCGACTACTACCTCTACCCGGCGGCTCCTGGCGCCGGCGCCCCCTCGGGTGTCACGCCGCGGGACCTCACCACCCTGAGCGAGCGGCTCTGGGCCTGCTACGGGTCCGAGCTCACCGGGGACGCGATGCCCGACTGGGTACGTGACGAGCTGCGCTTGCGGGTGCGCTTCGACCGAGGGCGCCTGACCGGCGTCCGGGTGTCGCGACAGGCGCGCGTGCCCGCCGGCGTACGGTCGTGCATCGAGGGGCTGCGCTTGCCCGCTCCGGCCGGCGGCTCACGGCCGACCGGGACGTGGGTGCAGAGCTATGAGCTCCGCCAGATCATCGAGCGCGTCATCCGGGGGAGCGCGTCGTTGCGAGGCGTGACCGTCGAGGGCCGCCCGTCCGTGGCCGGGGCGCTTCGAGCTCAGCTCGCGGATCTCGCCCCACGTCTTCGCCACGCCTACGGGCGCGCCATGCGCCGAGATCCCGGATTGGCCGGGGTGATCGAGGCGCGCTTCGAGGTCACACCCGACGGGCGGGTCTCCAACCTGCGCGTCCGCGCTTCGGAGGGGGCGAGCGCGGACCTCTCGCCGGTCGTTCGGTCCACCCTCGAACGCGCGCGGTTCCGGCTCCCGGAGAGGGACTCCGCGAGAGTCCGGATCACGATCGCCTTCACCCCGGGCGTATGACGCGGCTCAGGGCGCCTGGCCGAAGAGCGTCGCGAAGTTCTCCTCGAGCTGCGCCTGCACCGCCTCGATCGGCTCCTTCCAGAGCTCGGCGGCGAACTCCGCGGTGCCGGCGACGTTGGCCGGCTCGTTGTCCTTCTCGCGGTCGGGCCCGAGGTAGGGGCAGTCGGTCTCGAGCAGGATCTTGTCGCGGGGCAGGGTCTCGAGCATCCGGGTGAACGCCTCGTTGCGGCGCACGTTCGCGGGGACGCTGAGCCAGTGGCCGTGGTCGGCGATCTGGCGCGCGAGCTTCACGCGGCTGCCGAAGCAGTGCCAGTCGACCCGGGTGGCGCCCATCTCCTTCAGCACCTCGAAGGCGCGGCGCTCGCGCTTGCGGGTGTGGATGATGATCGCCTTGTCGGCCTCCATCGCGATCGCGACGAGGCGACGGAAGACGTCCTCCTGCTTCTCCCAGAGCGCCTCGGGCACCCAGTAGCCGTCGAGCCCGATCTCGCCCACCGCGAACGCGTCCTCGACGTGGTCGCGCACCCAGGCCACGCCCTCCTCGGCCGACACCGGCGGCACGTCGCGCGGGTACTCGACGCCCATCGCCTCCATGTCCTGGAGCACGGCGTCGACCGGGTAGAAGCCGAAGCACGGCTTCACGATCGGCTCGGCCGCCGCGAGCCGGGCGACCGCCTCGTTGTCCTGCGGGTTGAGCCCGTTGGCGAGGATGGTGGTGACGCCCGCCGCCTTCGCGTTCGCGAGGATCTCGTCCTGCCGCGGCGCGAGCTTCGGGTGCGTCACGTGCGCGTGTACGTCGTACCAGCCCATGGCCGGCGGTGTATCAGGGCTCGAGCGGATCGGCACTCAGGCCGCGCGCTCCATCGCCGGGCGGGCGGCAGGCGCGAGCGCCTCCAGCGCGCGCTCGATCTCGGCCGCGAGGGCGCCCGCCGCGACCCGGTGGGTGCCGAGCACGGTCACGTGGATCGCGTCGGCGTGGGTCCAGAAGGTGACGTTGAGGCCGGTGGTCGGCAGCAGGGGGCCCACCAGGTGGACCGCCTCGAGCGTGGCCTCGCCGAGCCGCAGCGGACGGTCGGCGCCCCGAATGGTCGAGACGACGAGGTGGGCCGGCGGCCGCGGGACGCGGGCGATCACGCGCCAGGCGAGGCGCAGCGCCCAGGAGGGCAGGACGTCCGTCCACCGCATGATGAGCTCGGGCCCGCGCGCGGCGTGGGCGGCCTTGGCCGCGCGGGTGGAGGCGGCGGTGCGGCGGAGGCAATCGCGCGGGTCGGCCTGCTCGACGTGGACGTGGACCAGCATGCTGGAGAGGAAGTTGCCGCGGTCGTGGTCGGCGCCCGGGAGCCCCACCGGCTGGGCGGCGACGAGCGGCCGATCGAAGGCGCGCCCCGGCTCCAGGCGACGCAGGGCGAGGGCCACCAGGGTCAGCAGCACGTCGTTCACGGTCGCGGGCTCGCCCTCCTTGGCCGCGCGCACCGCCGCGAGCGACAGCGAGGCGAGCCCCACCCGGCGGCCCGCGTCCACGTCGGCGTCGTACGGCTCGCCCGCGCTCGCGAACGGCGCGGCCTGCGGGAAGCGGAGCGAGCGGAGCAGGCCGACGACGGTGGCCACCAGCAGCGACCACAGCCCCCGCGCCGAGCGCGAAGGAGCCGGGCGAGGCCGCGGCGCGGGGGAGCCGGCGAGCCGCTCGAGGGCGCGCCCCGAGCCCAGCCCGTCCGACAGCGAGTGATGATACTTGATCGCGATCCGCACCGCGCTCGCGCGGGGCGCGTCGAGGATGTGCGCCGCCCAGAGCGGGCGGTCGCGCGGGAGCCTCGGCTCGACGAAGTCGGCCAGGGCGCGCTCCAGGCTCCGGCCCGGCCAGAGGGTCTCCGCGCTGACGTGCGCGTCGAGATCGACCTCGACCTCCTCCCACACCGGCCTCCGCAGCCCCCGCTCGCGAGGGCGGCAGCGCAGGACCGGCAGGGCGCGCACGGCGCGGGCGAGGGCCTGCCGCGCGTGCTCCCGTGGGCAGCGTGTGCCAGCCGGGAGCGAGAGGGTGAGCACCTTCAGGGTGTGCATCGGGGTGGCGGAGGTCTCGGCGGCGAAGAAGCTGGCGTCGAAACCGGAGAGGGCGTGTCGGGTCATGCACGTCGGTCCCCGCCGCCCGCGTCGCTGTTCAAGAGTTGGCAAGTCGTGGTGCGCCGCGGGCCACGCGGCCGTCCTCGGTCAGTCTCCTGCCTGCACGCCGAGGATGAGGGTGGGCCAGAACGTCGTGTTCATGTCCCAGCGCACGTCGAGCGCGGGGGTGTAGACGGGCGTGCCCGCGACGTCGGTGAAGAAGACGTCGAGGCCGACGCCGAAGACGACGTCGAGCGCGTCGATCACCTGCACACCGGCGAGGAGCTGGACGCGGCTGTAGAACGAGGTGCCCGGCTGCCAGCGCGTGTCGACGACGTAGTAGGTCATCAAGTCGGCGTCGAAGTGCAGCGCGTCGGTGATCTCGGCCCGCGCCCCGAAGCCGAGGCCGACCATCAACGCGACCTCTCCGTAGAACGGGTTGGAGGCCACCGTGTAGACCGAGTGCCACCACCCGGCGCCGTGTTTGACCGCGAGGCGCAGCAAGCCTCCGCTGTCGCCCGTGACCTCGAGCTGGGTGCGGCCCTGGGCGTAGATGTTGATGATCCCGACGCCCACGTCGGCCCGGTCGCCGATGTTCAGGATGCCGACCTGGGGGCCGCGCAGCACCGAGGCGACGTTGACGAACCCGATCTGCGCGCCTTCGCCGCCCCCGGACACGTTGAACGCGCCGAGCTGCGCGCCCTCGAGGTGGAGGGCGACGCCGACCACGCCGAGCTGCACGCCGCGCACGCGCTCGGCGACGGCCAGGCCCACGCTCTGCTGGACCCCGACGACGTCGCCGCCGAGGGTCGCGAAGCCGCCGAAGGCGTAGCCGTCGAGCCCGCCGTAGAGATCGGCGATCACCCCGAGCGAGAAGGCGCGGCGCTCGGAGCCGCCGTAGCCGCTCGACACGCCGACCCCGGGCAGCAGATCGATCCCGACCGGCACGTACGGTCGCGGCGGCGGCCGCCACCCGTCCTCCGGCCCGGGCGCAGGCTCCTCGGGCTCGGTGATCGGCTCGGACTCGGACTCGGCCTCGGACTCGGACTCGGCCTCGGACTCGACCTCGACCTCGACCTCGACCTCGACCTCGGGCTGGGCCTCGGCCTCGGACTCGGACTCGGACTCGGCCTCGGACTCGGACTCGACCTCGGATTCGGGATCGCCGAGGAGCGCCAGCAGCTCGGCCGCCTCGTCGCGCACGAGGTTCCGCGCGAGCAGGGTCAGCACCCGGAGGAGCTCCTCGGGGTCACGCGGCGCGTCGGTCTCGCGCGCGCGGACGCGCCCCGCGTCGCGGTATCGCAATCTGAGCTGTCCGTCTCGAACCGCGACGAGGAGGTGGGGCGGCGTCTCGTCGGACCGCTCCACGATCGGCCGCTCGAGCGCCTCGGCCAGCCGGCCCCGGACCTCCGCCGGGTCCAGCGCGCCGGTCTCGTCATCCACCGTGACCCCCAGCGCGCTCGGCTGCGCGTGAGCGGGCGCCGCGCCGAGGAGCGACAGCGCCAGGAGAGCACACGCGGCCCTCACCTCCGGTCCTGCTCCTCGCCGGGGGCGTCGCCGCGCAGCCGCTCGCCGAGCGCGCGCGCCTCCCGCTGCCGGTAGCCGCCGTGCACGCCTCGCTCGAACGGCTCGAGGGCGGCGCGGGCCTCCTCCAGCCGGCCGGCGCGGATGAGCGCGATCGCGCGGTTGTAGCGGGCCTCGAGCGCGTAGCGCCCGCCCGGGTACGCCGAGAGGTAGGCGTCCCAGGCGGCGACCGCGGACGGCGCGCCCGACGTGTGCAGGCGGTCGGCGGCCTGGAAGCGGTCGTGTTCGGCCGGGTCATAGCCGGGCTCGGTGGGCTCGACGGGCGCCCGCGGGGCCGGGCGGGCCTGTCGCCGCGGCCTCGGCGGCGCGCTCGCCTCGACGGACCGCGGCGCGACGTCCCGCTCGACCGGCGCCGCCTCGATCGGCGCTGCCTCGACCGGCGCCGCCTCGATCGGCGCCGCCTCGACCGGCGCCGCCTCGACCGGCGCCGCCTCGACCGGCGCCGCCTCGACCTCCCGCGCCTCGGCCGGCTCGAGCAGGGGCGCGGCGGGGCGCGCGGCCTGGGGCTGCGGGCGCTCGTCGTCCACCCAGCCGAGGGCGCGGGCGACGTAGCGCTCGGCCGCGCTCACCGCCCGGGTGACCGCCGGGAAGTAGCCGGTGGCGGCGAGCGCCTCGGGCACGCCGACGAAGAGCACGAGCGCCGCGGCGGCCGCGGTGATCCAGCGGGGGACGGCCGGACGCCTCCGGGGGTCCGCGAGCACCCGCTCGCGCGTCTCGGCCGGCCCGCGCACCGCGGCGGTCTCGGCTCGCAGGATCGCCACCGCCTCGTCCCACGGCTCCGCGCCGTCGTCATCCTCGCCCTCGAGGTCGTCCTCGCCGTCGCTGTCCGCGGCGAGGCTGGCGAGCAGGCGGGCGCGGGTCGCCGCGGGATCGACGGCGGGCTCGGTCTCGGCGCGGAGCGCGGCCACGTGCTCGTGGAGCTCGTCCTCGTCTTCGATCGACATCAGGCCCCCGTCCTCTCGAGGTCACGCCTCGTCAGCATGCCCCTGAGCTTGCGCTTCGCGTGCATCAGCCGGGTCCGGACCGTGCCGCGCGGCACGCCGAGCAGCTCGGACACCTCGGCGGAGTCCCGCTCCTCGACCACGCAGAGCACGAACGCCTCGCGCTGGGCGTCGGGGAGGGCGGCCAGCGCCCGCTGCAGCTCGTCGGCGAGCCGGCGGCGACGGTGCTCTCGCTCCGGGTCGTGGCCCCGCTCCGGCGGCTCGAGCGCGAGGCGCTCCATCGCGGCGCGGCGGCGCACGGCGGAGCGGACCTTCTTGCGCGCCAGGTTCACCGTCATCCCGAGCACGAAGGTGGACAGCGAAGAGCGCGCCTCGAAGCGGCCGAGCGCGCCCGGCAGCGCGACGAACACGTCGTGCACGACGTCCTCGGCCAGCGCCTCGTCCCCGAGCAGCCGGAGCGCGAGCCGCCGCACCGCCTGGTGATGGCGGTCGTAGAGCGCCCCCACGGCGTCGGGGTCGCGGGCGGCGGCGCGTCGGATCAGATCCTCTTCGGAGGGCATCACGGAGCCGAGGGGTGGGACGAGCGAGATCGCGGGGTGGGCGCTCATGCACGGGGGTACCCGCGCCGCGCTGGCCTGTTCAACTATTTCGCCGCGAGCCCCGAGGGGCGACCGGCGCGCGCGTAGACCAGCCGGTAGCGCAGCGGCACCGGCAGCCGCGGGCTCGTGATCAGGGTCTCCACGGTCAGGCGGCGTCCGTCGGGCGAGGCCTGGATGACGTTGCGCCGGGTCCCCTGGTCGGTGGTGAGGAACTGCACGAGGCGGTCGCCCATCCGGAGCTGCCGCACCCGGACCTGCTCTCCGCGCTCGTTCTCGAACGTGCGGGTCTCGCCGAACCGGGTGTGGACGGGGCCCCAGGGCCCGAAGGTGAAACGCGCGCCGTCGGGGTCGAGCTCCAGGCGGACGCGCTCGTAGGGCTGGTTGCGATCCTCCAGGATCGGCCGGGCGAACGCGCGGGTGACGAAGTCGAACGCGTCGCAGACCTCGTTCACCGATTGAACGATGGAGCGCCGACCGGAGACGAAGCGGTACTCCCCGCTGAGCTGCTCGGGGGGCGCCTCCTGCGCGGCCGCGGGCGCCACGGTGGCGAAGAGGAGGGTGGCGAGGAGCGCGCGGCTCCGGATCGGGTCGTACATGTTCGTCTCCGGCGTGGGGGATGCGCAGAGGTCGTCCTCCGCGCGGTTCGGTACCCACGACCGGGCGAGCTGTTCACCGAGATCGCGACTTCGTCAGGACTCGAGCTCGAGCGCCGGCTCGGGTTCCTCGTGGGTCGCGAGCTTGGCCTGACGCGCGCGGAGGAACGTGAACATGCCGGCGGCCACCGCGAGGAAGGTGCCGCCGAGGATCAGCCAGAGGCCGAGCGCGGTCTTCTGGAAGAAGAAGAGCACCACGGTGACGACGCCGTAACCCACGAGGCTCAGCCCCAGGACCGCGGCCACGATGCCGGACCAGCGGAAGCCCATGAAGCCCACCGCGGTCAGCGCCAACCCGAACACCGGGATGGCCAGGAGCAGCCAGCGCTGGGTGTCGCCCACCAGGGCGCGGATGGTCGGCTCGTCGTCGGCGACCAGGGTCATGCCGCTGATCTCCTGGAGCACCACCGACTCGGCGCCGTCCGCGCCGGGCAGCTCGATGCGCAGCCACGGCAGGAAGAAGCCGACCACCAGGAGCAGGCCCGCGGTCCCCAGGAGGATCCGCAGCATGATGTGAGGCGCGCCGGTCGCCGCGGGCGGCAGCGGCTCCTTCGCCTCCTCCTTCTCCTTCTGCTTCTCCTTCACCTCGACCTCGGTCCGTGCGTCGGCCATGCGCCCGGATGGTAGCACGCGGAGCCCTGCGCTATGGGGGACGCCATGCCGTTGGATCCGGAGCTGCTCGAGGAGGCCTTCTACCTGCCGGAGGGCCTGATGATCGACGAGGTCCTCGAGGTCGACGAAGCGCAGAGCCTCGTGCGGGTGCGCATGCCGACCCACGAGGCGCTGCCGCTGACGAACCTGCAGCGCGTGCACCCGACGCGTCACCCGCGCCACGTCTCGGGCGGCCTCATCGTGCACATGACCGGCGTCGCGGGCATGGTGCACGCCCACTACATCTTCGGCCTCCGCCACTCGGACGGCTGGGTGGGCTACGGCGGCGCCATCCACAAGGGCCGCTTCAAGAACCTCGCGCCGCCCGGCGATCCGATCGAGATCACCTGCAAGGCCACCCGGGTCCGTCGCCGCGACAAGTCCATCATGGCCCGCTACGACTTGCGATTCGTGCAGGGGGACAAAGAGATCTACGAGGGCGACCAGACGGCGATGTGGATCAAGGTGGACGCGTGACCCGGACGAAGATGCGGATCGAGACCCGCGGTCGCGGGACGACGGAGATCACCCGTCAGGTCCAGGACGCGGTGCGCGCGAGCGGCGTGCGCGACGGCCTCTGCACCGTCTTCGTCCACCACACGAGCGCGTCTCTCATCATCTGCGAGAACGCCGACCCCGACGTGCGCCGCGACCTCGACGCGTTCTTCGCCCGCCTCGTGCCCGACGGCGACCCCCTCTTCGTGCACACCGCGGAGGGCCCCGACGACATGCCGAGCCACGTGCGGAGCGTGCTCACCGCGACCTCCCTCTCCATCCCGGTGGCCGACGGCCGCTGCGACCTCGGCACCTGGCAGGGCGTCTACCTCTACGAGCACCGCACCCACCCTCACACGCGCTCCGTCACCGTCGTCGTCCAGGGCTGATCGCCGGCGCGACCGCGCGCGGCGCTTGCGAAGCGGCGTCTCCGCCGCTCGACCTCCGGCGCGACTGGCAGCGGGGGCGGCAGCGGCAGCGGAGGCGGCAGCGGGGTCGGCAGCGGCAGCGAGGCCGGCAGCGGCAGCGGCAGCGAGGCCGGCAGCGGGCAGCGGGAGGGGAGGCGGAAGCGGTACAGGTATCCGACGCGGCGTCGGACTCGGCGTCGGACTCGGCGTCGGACTCGGACTCGGCGTCGGACTCGGCGTCGGACTCGGCGTCGGACTCGGACTCGGACTCGGCGTCGGACTCGGCGTCGGACTCGGACTCGGCGTCGGACTCGCCCACCTGATTCCTCCCCGCCTCCTCCCTCCCTTCTCCCCGATTCGAGTCGCCAACGAGCCCATCCCCTCGGATGGCAAAGATCGTCTGCCTCTTGACCTCCCCCGACGAGGTGCTACGGAATGATCGTTCATTCCGGTTGGCGATGAAGAGCGAGGACAAACGGGAGCGGATCCTGGACGCGGCGCTGGCGCTGTTCGCGGAGCGTGGCTTCCATGGGACCGCGGTGCCGCTGGTGGCGAAGGCGGCCGCGGTGGGGGCGGGCACGATCTATCGCTACTTCGAGAGCAAGGAGCGGCTGGTCAACGAGCTGTACCGCCGGGAGAAGCAGCGGGTGGTCGAGCACGTGCTCGCCGGGCTCCCGACCACCGAGCCGCCGCGCACGCAGTTCCGCTACTTCTTCCGCGCGATCGTGGGGTACGCCCTGGAGAACCAGGCGTCTTTTCGCTTCCTCGAGCATCACCACCACGCGCCCTACCTCGACGCCGAGAGCCGCGCCCTCGAGGCGCGCACCATCATGATGGCGCTCGCCTTCCTCGCCGAGACCGGCAAGCAGCAGATCACCAAGCCGGTCGCGCCCCAGGTGCTGATGGCGGTGGTGTGGGGCGCGATCGTGCGCCTGCTCAAGGAGGGCTGGGAGGGACACCTCACCCTCGACGACGACACCCTCGATCAGGCCGAGGGCGTGCTCTGGGAGGCCGTGCGCCTCTGAGTTTTTTTGTTTGGAATCGGAACGAATATTCATTCCGCGGGAGGGGACAGACATGAGCCAGCAGACCATTCTCATCACCGGGGCGACCTCGGGCATCGGGCGCGACGCGGCGCTGCACCTCGCGGCGCGAGGCCACCGGGTCATCGCGACCGGGCGCAACGCGCGGGCGCTGGCCGAGCTGCGGGAGGCGGGGCTGCTCGCGCTCCGCCTCGACGTGACCGACCCGGAGTCCATCGCGGCCGTCGAGCGCGAGGTCGACGCGCTGACCGACGGGCGTGGGCTCGACGCGCTGGTGAACAACGCCGGCTACGGGCTGCTCGGGCCGCTCGAGATGCTCAGCGACGCGGACGTGCGGGCGCAGTTCGAGACCAACGTCTTCGGCCTGCTCGCGGTGACCCGCGCCTTCCTCCCCGCGATGCGCGAGCGGGGCCGCGGCCGCATCGTCAACGTCAGCAGCGTCGGCGGGCGCATCACCTTCCCGCTCGGCGGCGCCTACCACGCGACCAAGTACGCGGTGGAGGCGATGAGCGACGCGCTGCGCATGGAGCTGCGGCAGTTCGGCGTCGAGGTCGTGCTGATCGAGCCCGGCTACATCGACACCGGCTTCACCCAGACCACGCTCGACCTCCTCGAGCCCTACAAGCAGCCGGGCTCGCCCTACGCGGCCAGCCTCGCGCTCGCCGACGGCGCCGACGAGAAGCTGGCCCGCTTCGCCGCCAAGCCGCGCGCGGTCTCGCGCGCCATCGAGAAGGCCATCGTGCGTCGCTGGCCCCGGGCGCGCTACGTCGCCCCCGGCATCAACGCGATGGGCCCCTGGATGCGCTGGCTGCTCCCCACCCGCCTGCTCGACTGGGTGTTCCGCCGGGTGGCGGGGCTGGTCCCGGCGCGGCGCCCGCGCGCGCTCCCCAGCGGCGCCTGACCCGGGTCGAAAAAGAGGGTCGGCAGGATCCGCGGGCGGCGTTACCCTGGAACGCACGGGAGGCCGAGGGCGAGGGCCGCCGCCTCCCTGCTTGCTTGCCACCCCTCGGAGAGGACCGCTTCCTGACATGAAGCTCGGACCGGGCGCCAAAACGGTCCTGATGCTCGCCGGCGTGATCATCGTCGTCGCTGGCCTGAAGCTGGCGGCGTCGATGCTCGTCCCGCTGGTCACGGCGGTCTTCATCACCGTGGTGTCGATGCCGGTGGTGCGCTGGCTGACCGCGCGCCGGGTGCCTCGATGGGCGGCGATCATGCTCGCGGTGCTGCTGGACCTCACCGTGCTCGTCGGCGTGGGCGCGCTGGTCGGCGGCTCGCTCAACGAGTTCTACCAGCGCGTGCCCTACTATCAGTCGCGCATGGGCGAGCTGACCCTCGACGCCGCGCACTGGGTCGACCAGCACGGCCTGCACCTCGACGCCGACGCGGTCGGCCAGATGGTCGATCAGGTCGGCCTGATGAGCCTCGTCGCCGACCTCTTCCAGCGCCTCACGTCGCTCGTCTCCAAGGCGCTGCTCGTCGCGCTGCTCGTGCTCTTCATGCTCTTCGAGGCGGGCCCGTGGCGCATCAAGCTGGCGTACGTGCTGCACAGCCCCACGCAGGATCTCCCGCGCTTCGCGGTCGCGACCAAGGAGGTGCAGACGTACCTCGTGGTGAAGAGCGGCCTGAGCGTGGTGACCGGCGGGCTCTGCGGCGGCTGGGTGGCCGTCTGCGGGGTCGACTTCCCGCTGCTCTGGGGGCTGCTCGCCTTTCTGCTCAACTACATCCCGACCCTCGGCATGTTCATCGCCACCATCCCGCCGGTGGTGGTCGCGCTCGTGCAGTTCGGGCCGGGGAGCGCGCTGCTGGTCCTGGCCGGCTACGGCGTCATCAACTTCACGCTCGGCAACCTCGTCGAGCCGCGCATCATGGGGCGAGCCCTCGGCCTGTCGCCGCTGGTGGTCTTCACCTCGATGGTGTTCTGGGGCTGGCTCTGGGGCCCGGTCGGCGCCCTGCTCGCGGTGCCGCTGACGATGACCATCAAGATCCTGATGGCGAACACCGAGGACCTGCGCTGGGCGGCGGTGCTGCTCGGGAGCGCGGAGTGGTTCGCGCAGAAGCGGCAGGAGTGGGAGGACCCCTTCGAGGCGGAGCGGCGACGCTCGCTGCCGCCGCCTCCACCGACGCCGAGCGGCGTCGAGCACGAGACGGTCGTCTTCGACTCGAGCGCCGACGCCGACAACCCGCCTCTCCATCTGGATGACGAGTACGAGGGCAGCGGGCCGCGGCCGATCGGGCAGGACGGAGAGGACGAGGGCGGCCGCGAGACCGCCTGAGCGGCGGGCCGGGGGGAGCGATGGGGACCGCGCGGCTCGGCGTCTTCTACCTGCAGAGCCTCCTGGCCCGCGGCGGCACCTCGGACGTGTGGCGCGCGGTGCACCCGCCGAGCGGCCTCGAGGTCGCGGTGAAGCTGCTGCGCGAGGACGCGTGGCCGGGCCCGGCGGCGATCGAGCGCGAGGCGCGCACCTTGGTCTCGCTCGCCCACCCGGCGGTGGTGCGGGTGGTGGATCACGCCGAGGTCAGCCCGGTCGAGGCGCGCGCGAAGCCGGACGCGCTCCGCGAGGGGCAGCCCTACCTCGTGATGGAGCTCGGGGTGGACACGCTCTGGGCGCGGCCGCCGCGGCCGGTGTGGAGCGCGCTTCGCGGCATGCTCACGCGCCTGCTCGACGGGCTCGCCCACGCGCACGCCCGGGCGGTGATCCACCGCGACCTGAAGCCCGGCAACGTGCTGTGGGTCGAGCGGCGACGGGGCGCGCCCGAGCTGGCGATCGCGGACTTCGGGCTCGCGGCGCTCCGGGGCGAGGCGGGCGCGGGCTCGCCGACCTACCGCGCCCCCGAGCAGTCCGGGCACGGGCTCGGCATCGGGCCGTGGACCGATCTCTACGCGCTCGGGGTGATGGCGCGCGAGGTCGCCTACGTCGACGGCCGCCCCCGCTTCGCCCTGCCCGACGGCTTCGACCGCTGGCTCGCTCGGCTCTGCGCGCCGGCGCCGATCGATCGCTTCGAGCTCGCGCCCGACGCCCGGGCCGCGCTCGACGCCCTCGGCGAGGCGCCGGACGAGACGCTCGAGGCCTCGCCGCTCTGGTCGGACGCCGAGGAGACCGCGCCCGCCGCCGCGCCCACCGCGCCGACGGCTCCGCGCGGATCCGACCGGCGCGACGACGCCCCGCCGACGCGAGGGCGCGCGGCCCCCGAGCCGGCTCCGCCGATGCCCGACGACTGGCGAGGCGGGGAGGCGCTCGCCCCGATCCACGTCGTCGGCGCGGGGCTCGGGCTCTACGGCGCCCGGGCGCTCCCCGCGGTCGGGCGAGAGGCCGAGCGGGACGCGCTCTTCGAGCGCTTCCGCCGCGTGCACCGAGGCGACGGACCGGGCTGCGTCGTGCTCACCGGCGCGTCCGGGGTGGGCAAGAGCTTCCTCGCGCTGTGGATGATGCGGCGCGTCGCCGAGCTCGGCCTCGCCATCCCGGTCTTCGTCTCCTCGCACGAGCACGGCGCGGTGCTGCACGCGGCCCGGCGGGTGCTCGGCGCGCTCGGCGCGAAGACCCGCGCCGAGGTGCGTCAGCGGCTCGAGCACACCGTGCCGCTCTGGGTGGGCGAGGCGGCGCGGCCCGAGATCGAGGCGCTCGCCCGGGTGCTCGCCGAGGAGGGGGAGCACCCGCCGCCCACCGCGGCCGAGCGGCGCGCGGCGCTGCGGCGCGGGCTCTCGGTGGCCGCCCGCCGGCGCGGCGTGATCGCGGTCGTCGACGACATCGACGACAACCCCGACGCCATCGACTTCGCGCACGACATGCTCGACAGCGGGACGCCGATCTTCGTCCTCGCCACCGCCCAGACCGAGGCGCGCGCCCGGCGCCCGGAGATCGCCAGGCGCCTCGAGCGGCTCGCCGCGCGCCCCGAGGTGGAGGAGCTCGAGCTGTCGCCGCTCGGCCCCGAGCCACACCGCCGCCTGGTGCGCGAGCTGCTGCTGCTCTCCGACGGGCTGGCCGAGCAGGTGGAGCAGACCACGCGCGGCAACCCGCTGTTCGCGGTGGAGCTCGTGGGCGACTGGATCGCGCGCCGGGCGCTCACGCTCGAGGGGGCCGCGCTCGCGCTGAAGCCGGGCGCTCGGGTGGAGATGCCCGACGACCTGCACGCGCTCTGGCGCTCCTACGTGGACTGGCTCACCGAGCGTCACCCGGGCAAGCGCATCCCGCTCGAGCTGGCCGCGGTGCTCGGCATGGAGATCGACGTGCGCCTCTGGCGGGACGCGGCGGGCGCGATGGGCATCCCGGTGGAGGAAGAGCTGGTGGAGGCGCTCGTGCGCTCGCGGCTCGCCGCCTTCGAGCCCCGCAGCGACGTCATGCGCTTCGCCCACTCGATGGTGCGAGAGTCGTTGCGGCGCTCCGCGCGCGAGGGCGGCCGGGTGACCGCGCTGCACTCGGCGGTGACCGACGCGCTCCTGGCGCGCTTCGAGGCCGGCGACGAGGGCGTGGCCGAGGCGCTCGCCCACCACGCCCGCCACGCCGACCGGCTCGACGAGGCCCTGCGTGCTCAGCTCGTCGCCGCGCGGCGCGCGCTCTCGGCCGGCCGCACCCCGGAGGTGATGGCGATGCTCGACGTCGCCGCCCGTCTGCGCGAGTCCGCGGGCCTCCCCGCGGACTCGCGGGAGGAGTGCGAGGAGGCGGTGATCCGGGCCGGCGCCCACAACCGCCTCGGGGAGCTCGACGCGGCCGGCGGCGCCGCGAGCGTGGCCCTGCGGCTCGCGAGCGAGCACGGCTGGCGCGCGCTCGAGGCCCAGGCGCTGCACGAGCTCGGCTACACCGACCATCACCGGGGCAAGAAGGATCTCGCGCGCTCTCACCTCGACGCCGCGGCGGCCGCGCTCTCCGACCTCGGCGCCACCCGCGAGCTCGCGCGCTGCCTGCGGGTCCGCGCCGACCTCGCCCACAGCATGGGCCAGCACGAGGCGGCGCGCCGCGACTTCACCCGGGCGCGCGAGCTGTCGGAGCAGGCGGGTGACCGCGGCGGCGTCGCCTCCAGCCTGCTCGGCCTGGCGCTGCCGGGGGTGAGCGGATCGGTGGAGAGCGCCGAGGAGGCGCGCGCGATCTTCGAGGAGCTCGCGCATCCGTCCGGCGCGTGCACCGCCTACAACACCCTCGCCGAGCGCGCCCGGTCCGAGGGCCGCCTCGACGACGCGGAGGCGCTCTATCGCGAGGCGCGCCGCTGGGCCCAGCGCGGCGGCGTCACCCAGCACGAGCACATCTGCGGCCTGAACCTGGCGATCACCATGCTGCACCAGGGGCGCTACGAGCAGGCGTGCGTGGAGACGGAGCTCGGCGCCCGGATGAGCGCGCTCCTCGGCCAGCGCCTCGTCGCCTACATGTTCGAAGTCGTCGCCGCCGCGGCCGCCGCCGGCACCGGGCGAGACGCCGACGCCGAGGGCCACATCGCGCGGGCCCGAGAGCTCCAGGAGCGCGTCGACCACGCCGACGCCGACGTGATCTGGGCCGCCGAGCGCGCCGCCGCCCTGCTGAGCGAGCGCCGCCCCGACCTCGCCGCCGCCGCGAGGGAGCTCGCCGAGATCGAGCGAGCCCGCCTCGACCGCTGAGCCCCGAACTCGAGCTGCGGGGACGATCTTCCCCATCCCCAGCCGCCGGACCGATTCGAGCCAGGGAGAAGGGAGGCGGGAGGCGAGGAGGAGTCAGGTGACGAGTCCGACGCCGAGACCGACTCCGACACCGAGACCGCGACCGCGACCGCGACCGAGACCGAGACCGAGACCGAATCCGAATCCGAGTCCGACACCGAGACCGAGACCGACACCGGGTCCGAATCCGACGCCCTCGGGGTCGACGCAGATCAAGGGGAGGCGGGAGGCGAGGAGGAATGGGTGGCTTCTCGCGGGCACGGGCGCGGGGAGCTTGCGTGCTGTGGTCGGGTCGACGGCGCGCGCTCCCCCGAAGACGAGACCGAGAGAGGGAGCGCGGTCGAGTCACCCCTCGTCCGCTGGGGAGAGAACGATGAGATGAATGGGATCGTCCCCGCGGCTTCGACGTACGCCGTCCCCGTGGGCCCGACCCGTGCCCATGCCCGTGCCCTTGCCCGTGCCCGCGGAGATGGATGGCGCTCCGGCGACGAAGGGGCGCTCGAAGGCGATGACGAGCCGCGAGGGAGCCGGGGAGGCAGCCGGGGACGCTCGTCGTCATATCGTCATTCGGCCGAAGACGGACCAGCCCGGCCGCAGCCGGAGCGCCGTTCGCTTCGGAAGCCGGGGACGCCCGTCGTCATATCGTCATTCGGCCGAAGACGGACCAGCCCGGCCGCAGCCGGAGCGCCTTTCGCTTCGAAAGCCGGGGACGCTCGTCGTCATATCGTCATTCGGCCGAAGAGGGACCAGCCCAGCCGCAGCCGGAGAGCGGGGGAGAGCGGGGACGATCCTATTCGTTTCATCGATCTCCGCTGACCTCGGGGCAGGCCCGAGTCCCAATCCGAGACCGAGACCGAATCCGACGCCCTCGTTGTCGAACCAAAGCACGGAAGGGGGGAGGTGGGAGGCGAGGAGGAATGGGTGGCTTCTCGCGGGCACGGGCACGGGGGGCGCGGGGAGCTTGCGTGCATTGGTCGGGTCGACGGCGCGCGCTCCCCCGAAGACGAGACCGAGAGAGGGAGCGCGGTCGAGTCACCCCTCGTCCGCTGGCGGCTTCGACGTACGCCGTCCCCGTGGGCCCGACCCGTGCCCATGCCCGTGCCCTTGCCCGTGCCCGCGGAGATGGATGGCGCTCTGGCGACGAAGGGGCGCTCGAAGGCGATGACGAGCCGCGAGCGCGTTCGATGACGGGGACGATCCCATTCGATTCATCGAACTCGCGAGACCGAGTCCGAGACCGACGCCCTCGTCGTCGACGCACACCACGGGAGGGGGAGGTGGGAGGCGAGGAGGAATGGGTGGCTTCTCGCGGGCACGGGGGCGCGGGGAGCGTGCGTGCGGTCGTCGTGTCGACGGCGCGCGCTCCTGCGAGGACGAGAACGAGAGGGGGAGCGCGCTCGAGTCATCTCCTCGTCCGCTGGGGAGAGATCGATGAGATGAATGGGATCGTCCCCGCGGCTTCGACGTACGCCGTCCCCGTGGGCCCGACCCGTGCCTGCGGAGAGGATGTCGCATTGGCGACGAAGTGCGGCTTCGCTGCCCCGAGGTGGGTCTTCACGGTGCGCGGGCGGGCTCGCTGGCCAGCTCTCGCCGCGTCGCCTCGAGCAACTCTTCGCGGCTCATCTGCCAGTAGATTCGCCCGCGCCGGAGGAACACGTGTCGCTCGAAGCTGCCTCCACGCTCTCGCACCTGGGCGGCGAATTCGTCGACGCGCTCCTGCTCGTATCGGCTGTTCCCGGTCATCACCAGCACGACGCGCTTGCCCGTCAGGTCGGTCTGCTCGACGAAGGCCCACAGCGGCGCGGCGGGCCGGAACAACCACGTGGGCGCGACGAGGTAGAGGCGGCGTGTGCCGCTCAGGTCGATGGGCTCCACCGTGATGGTGGGGAGACGGCCCTCCCGAGCGTCGGCGATCGCCTGCGCCTGTCCCGAGAAGTCCAAGGGGTACGCGGCCGCGTCGATGCGCGCGATGGGGGCGTCGTACGTCCGCGCGATCTCGCGAGCGACCGCCTCCGAGTGGCCTGACCTCGAGTAGTACACCACCGCGGTGTCTCGAACGGCGTCGCCGCTCGGCGCGAACGGGGCGCTCGGTACATAGGTGCGGTCCTTGACGACCATCAGCCCGAAGGCGCTGGCGGCGAGGAGGGCGACGACGGCGAGGGGAATCAGCACGAGCCTCTTTCGTGAACGAGCCGGCATCACGCCGCCCCGTGCTCCGAGCGCCACTGGCCGGGAGGCAGGCCCTCCCAGCGATGAAACGCCCGGAAGAACGAGTTCGCGTCCTCGTAGCCGAGCAGGTACGCCACCTCGGCGAGCTCGAGCGACGAGCGCGAGAGGTAGAGGCGAGCGAGCTCCTGGCGAGCCTCCTTCATCAGGTCCTGGAAGGTCGTCCCGCGGTCCGAGATTCGACGCTGCAGCGTCCGCGCGCTCACTCGCAGCTCGCGCGCGACCTCCCGAACCGTCGGACGGTGCCCGGCGAGCTGGCGCTTGATGACGTCCTTCGCCCGCTCGCTCACGTCCGACGACGCGGCGCCGAGCTCCAGCGCCTCCTCGAGCTGGGGGGCGATGACGCCCAGCAGGTCCGGGTTGTAGGAGACGAAGGGGAGCTCCAGGTCCTCCGAGTCGAACACCAGCACGTCCCGCTCCGCGCGGAAGCGGACCGCGCTCCCGAAGAAGCGCTCGTACGTCTGCGCGTGCGCCGCGGGCCGGCGGAGCTCGACGCGCGCCGGTCGCAACCGCTGACCCGTTCCCCGCCGAGCGATGCCCACGAGCCACGAGAAGCAGTGGTCGACGAGCACGGCGGGCTCGCTCACGCCGGCGAGGGTCCACTCGAAGCGGACCTCCGACTCCCCGTCGCGATCCTCCAGCCGCAGCCGCTCCGGACAGATGAGCTGCTTGTAGCGCGCGATGCGCTCGATGGCGTCGCGAAACGTCCGCGAGAACAGCCCCGCGATCGCCACCGGGTCGTAGCGCTCGGGCCGATCCTCCGCGCCGAGCTGGAGCCCGATCGCCGGCGTCGACGTGCTCTGGCCGATCGCGGTGTACAGCGCAAATAGCTCGTCGGTCGTCACCTCGATCTTGTCGGCGTCGAACAGCGTGCGCGGGAGCCGCGCTCGCCGGAGGACCTCCTCCGGCGAGAGCCCGAGCTCCTCGAGCCGCCGTGGCAGTGAGTAGGCGATTCGGAATCGACGGCTCATGCCCGGCTCAGAGGTGCTCGCGGTAGAAGGGGACGAGCTGCTCGAGCGCCTCGGCGACGTACGGCTCGCCATCGTAGAGGTCCATGTGGTTCGCGCCGTCGACCACGTGGAGGCGCTTGTCGGCGCTGGCGGCGAGTCCAAGGGCTCGCTCGCTGTGCCACATCGAGCCCGCCTCGCTTCCGGCGACCAGCAGGAGGGGCTGCGTGAGCAGCAGGTCGGCCATGTCGAACGCATCGTAGCCGATGAGCCGACTCAGGCTGCGCAGCGGCGTGTGTCCCGGGGCGTTGGGATGCTGGGCGCGCGCCGTGTGGTAGTACTCGTACGCGTCCGCCAGGTCCGGGGGCAGGCTGGGATCGGGGCTCGTCGGCGCGAGGGGCATGTACTCCACCGACTCGCCGTTCGCCTCGGCGGTGCGCCGCGCCGCGCCCGCCTCGCGGAGGCCCAGCGCCTGCGCGGGGTCGGCCGTGCCGTCCCACCCGTTGCGGATCATGGGGCCGATGTTGAGCCCGCTGACGGTACCGACGGCGCGCATCCGGGAGTCGGTCATCGCCGCGTGGATGGCGTAGCCGCCGCCCGCGCAGACCCCGAGCACGCCGATCCGGTCCCGGTCCACGAACGGCAGCGTCGTGAGGTGGTCGACCGCGGCGCGGACGTCCTCGACGCGGGCGTACGGGTCCTCGAGGTGTCGCGGCTCCCCTTCGCTGTCCCCCTGAAAGGACGCGTCGTAGGCCAGGGCGAGGAACCCGTGCTCCGCCATCTTGGCGGCGTAGAGCCCCGCGGTCTGCTCCTTCACCCCGCCGCCGGGGTGGACGACGACGAGCGCCGGGTACGCGCCGCGCTCCGAGAAGTCGTCGGGGACGTGGAGGTGGCCGGCCATCGTGAGGGTGCCGTTTCGGAAGGTGATCGGGATCATGTCGTGTCTCCAGGGGAGCGGGGTCGTCGGTGGGTTCCTCTCCACCCTAGGTAGTCACGCCGCCCCGGCACTCGCATGACGCGCCAACACGCTCGCATGGCGTGCCAGGGCGCCGAGCGCGCGTGGGCCGCGGGTGGTAAGACGCTGGGCGTGTCGACGGGACGGATGCTGGGCGCGGCTCTCGGTGTCGCGCTCCTGAGCGGGTGCTACGCGTCTCACGGTCGCGTGCCGGAGGGGGAGGGCGACGCGGGGGTGGCGTCGAGCCAGTACGTCTACGAGAACGCCTGCCGCGCGATCTACGACTACTTCCTCGTCGACGAGCGACCGGACCGCTGCCTCATCGCCGCCTTCCCGGACCGCTTCCCGCCGAGCGCGCCGTCCCTCGAGCCCGCGCGCGTGGTGCGTGGCCCCGCCCCCTGCGTGGAAGGCGGCGTCGAGGACCCCGACTTCGTCGAGGCGGAGGTCGAGGTCGACGTGGAGGTGTGGCTCGACGGCGACGCCTACGTGGCGCGCGTGGCCGGTCGCTTCCCCGACGGCGAGGAGTTCGACGTCGCGTTCCGCAGCGCCGATCGTCGCGTGTGCTGCGACTGCTGGCGCAGCTGGCCTTGAGCCCGCGCGAGCCCGCGCGAATCTCGATCTCTGGCGAAAGGCGAGCTGCTATTCTCCTGCGCCATGTCGGACCTCTACTCGGCCAAGGTGACCTCCCTCAGCGCGCCCTTCGACTTGGAGGAGGCGGTCTCCCGCGCCGCCGGGTGGGGCTCGAACGCCCGCGGGGCTCGCGCGATCCTGAAGCGCGGCTCGGCGCCCTACGCGCAGGCCGATCTTCGCGTCGTCGTCGACCACCCCGACGCCGACGCGCTCGACCGCCTGACCCCGGGGCTGCTGCACCTCCTGCTCGTGGACCTCGTCCCGGCGGTCGAGGCGGCCGCGGTCGACAAGCTCGCCGACAAGTACGCCAAGGGGCGCCCGACGCAGCTCGAGAAGGCGGGCTGCGTCCATCACGTGACCGAGGCGGACGCGAAGTCGATGACCCTGAGCGTCATCGGGCCGGCGGACGGGATGCCGCAGATGGACACGCCCTACGTCTCGACCGCGTGGGCGCCGGACCGGCCGCACCACGATCAGCTCCGCCCCCCGGCGGATCTACGCTGGTTCCCGGCGCCCGGCATCGCGGGAGGCGCCAAGGGCAGCCCGAAGTCGGTCATGCCCTTCGTCAAAGTGAAGAAGTCGCTGAAGGTCGGCGGGATCGCCGCGCTCGGGTCGTCCGTCTTCGTGGTCTCGCACGAGGGCGGCCACGTCGCGGCGATCTCGGGCAAGGAGGCCAAGAAGCTCGGCGCCCCCAGCCGTGACGACGGCAAGCGCGCGGTGCGCGACCTCCACGCGGCCGACGACCGCCTCTGGATCGGCTGGGCCGACGGCGGGTGGACGGCGGTCGACCCGAGCTCCGGCGCCCGCGAGCCCGGTGAGGGCCCGGAGCTGCCGCCAGCGCCGGCCGGCGAGGCGATCGAGATCGCCGGCTTGCGTCTCGAGCCCGGGCGAGGCGAGCCGCTCCGTTTGGAGCCGACCCCGGACCCCGAGACCCTGCTCTTCGCGACCGACCACGCGCACTACCTGCTCCACACGCCCACCCGCGCGCTCACGCCCTTCGCCCCGGTCCGCCACGGCGCGCGGCGCTGGGTCGAGGGCAAGCAGTCGACCCTCTACGTGGGCGTGGGCCAGTTCCTCCACGCCTTCTCGTTCGCGCTCTGACGGGCGAGCGGCTCCAGCGATGCGACGATCCGTGGGGACGCGAGCCGCGGCGTTCGGTGGAGCGGCTCAGCGGGTGCAGAAGTAGCCGATGCGGTCGTTGACGTAGTCGCAGCGGAGGCCCTGGCGGGCGCAGTCGCGCATCTGGATGCCGCCTTCCGAGCACCAGACCGCGGTGTCGCCGCGGCACTCGCCGAGGTAGTCGATGCCGGCGCACGGATCGGGCTGGCAGTAGGCGCCGCCCACGTCGTCGACCTGGCCGCAGACCTCATCGCAGGGCGCGCAGTCGCGGCGGCGCACCACCCCGCGGTCACACCACACCGCGACCTCGCCCTGGCACTCGCCGGCCGCGCTCACGCCGCCGCACGGATCCTCGCTCACGCAGCGGTAGCCGCCGCCCGTCGGGTCCCAGCCGCAGGTCTCGCCCGCCTCGCAGCGCGACGAGGCCAGCGTCTCGCCGTCGCACCAGATGGCGGTGTTGCCCATGCAGTCGCCCTCGGGGGTAATGCGGCCGCAGCTGCCGCCCTCGACCACCGTCGGGCCGGTGGCCGCCTCGATCCAGTCGATGACCAGGTCGGTCCGGGTGTAGCGGTCGACGCCGACGCAGCTCGGGTCGCCGAAGCTCAGGTCGCCGGCGATCCGGACGGTGGAGTCGCTCGCGAGCACGAAGAGCGGGCCGCCGCTGTCGCCGAAGCAGACGCCGCGCTCGCCCTGGCCGTCGATGGCCACGAACTCGCCGCGCTCGAAGCCGACGATGGGCTCCGCGGTGAACTCGCGCTCGCCGCTCGAGCCGTCCTCCTGGGTGCCGTAGCCGGACGCCTCCGCGGTGCGCCCGATCCAGGCGTCGTCCATCAGCTCGTCGAGCACCGGGACCGGGGTCAGCTCGGGGAAGCGCGACGAGGCCGGCGCGTCCACCCGGACCAGCGCCATGTCGACCTCGGGGTGGGTCCGGACCTCGGCCGCCGTCCAGCAGACGTTCGGGTCGTCGGCCCGCACGCCCGCGCAGAGCTCGCGCCCGGGGCGGACCCGGCAGTGGGCCGCGGTCAGCACCCACTCGTCGGTGATGAAGGCGCCCGAGCAGCCGCCGAACGACACGACCGCGTAGGTCTGGCCGGCGGTGAGCGGCATGACGGTCGGCGTCGCGGTGCCGTAGTAGACCAGCCGCGTGGTGCGCTCGTCCGGCCCGCAGACGCCGGGCGTCGGCGCCGCGGCGTCGGACGGGCTGGGCGGCGCGCTCGCGTCGGCGGGGGGCGTGACGCCCGAGTCGACGGTCGGGTCGACCGGAGGCTCGCCTCCGCAGGCCGTGAGCAGGACGAGGGCGAAGGGGAGGGCGCGGTTCATCGGCGCGAAAGATGGCACCGACTCGGACCTCTGACGAGTCCGGCCGTCAGAGATCGACCTGGGAGACCGCGTCCTCCGGCACCTCGCGGCCCAGGAAACGCGCCGCGACGGTGGCGAACTGCTCGGGCAGGTCGGTGACCATCAGGGTCAGGCTGCCCGGACCCTCCTGCCGCGCGAGGCCCCGGTCGTCGAGGATGCCGGCCAGCTCGGTCGCGGTGGCCTCGGCGCTGTCGACCACCGCGATCGGCCGCAGAGCCAGCGCCTCCGCCTCCTCGCGGATGACGTCGGCGAGCAGCGGGTAGTGGGTGCAGCCGAGCACCAGCGCGTCGATGCCCTCGGCGACCAGCGGCTCGAGGTAGCGCCGGACCACCAGGGTCGGCACCTCGCCGTCGAGCCAGCCCTCCTCGACCAGCGGCACCAGCAGCGGCGCCGGGCGCTGGAGCACCTCGGCCCGGGTGCTCACCGCGGCGACCGCGCGCGGGTAGGCGCCGCTCCGGACGGTGCCCGCGGTCGCGATGACCCCGATCTTGTGCGCCCGGCTCGCCGCCGCGCCCGCCCGCGCGCCGGGGCCGATCACCCCGACCACCGGCACGTCGAGCTCGACCCGGAGCATCGGCAGGGCCACCGCGCTGACGGTGTTGCAGGCGACGACGAGGAGCTTGATGTCGTGCGCGGCGAGGTGCTTGGCGCAGCTCCGGGCGTAGCGGAGCACGGTGTGGGGGCTCCGGGTGCCGTAGGGCACGCGCGCGGTGTCGCCGAGGTACACGAGGCGCTCGTCCGGGAGCCGCCGCGCGATCGCGCGCGCCACCGTCAGGCCCCCGAGGCCGCTGTCGAAGACGCCGATCGGCGCGTCGCGGTCCACGCCGCTGTCGTATCAGGTTCGGAGGCGGCCGGCCATCAAGGGCACGAGCGCAGGCACGCGCGGATCCCGTCGCCGACGTCGCAGCAGGCGCCGTCCCGGCAGTCCCGGTCGTCGGCGCACCGGGCGCCGTTCGGGCGGCGGCGCAGGCAGAGGCCCGGCTCGCCGAGCCGCGGGGAGGCGCAGCGGTAGTCGACCGCGGTGCCGCCGGTGCCCTCGGCGCAGTCCTCGGCGGTGAAGCAGCCGCGCAGGCAGAGATGCGCCTCGAGCGACCCGAGGTCGATGAAGGTGCAGAAGCTGTCGTCGCCGACGCAGTCGAGCTGCTGGTCGCAGAGCGAGAACAGGTCGTAGCGCGGCCGGCAGGTGTCGACGCCGTTGATGTTTTCGCAGGTCACGCGCACCGCCGCCCCGGTGCCCTCGGCGAAGCGGCCCAGCGCCTCGCAGCCGCCCATGTTCTCCTCGGCCCACTCGCACGTCTCGGTGCACGCGCGCTGGCCGGGGCCGACGGTGAGGCACCGCCCGAAGAGGCAGTGCGTGTCGTCCTCGCAGGGCAGGCCGTAGATGCCGGGGAAGCAGGGCGTCTCCTCGATGCCGAGCAGCTCGCCGAAGCCCCGGAAGCAGGTGGTCGACGGCGGGCAGAAGGGGCCGTCCACGTCGGGCTCGCACTTCGGGTAGCAGACCGAGGTGACGCTGCCGTCGTCGTTGGCGAAGCGGAAGCTCAGGTACCCCGCCGGACAGCGGCCCTCGCCGTCGGGGCGCGCGCTGCAGTAGAGGTTGTCGAAGCTGAGCTCGGTGACCGTCGTCGCCGGCAGGCCGAGCGCCTCGTTGAGGCAGACCTGCGGCACCTCGCCGTCGCTCGGGCAGTCGGCGGTGCGGCTGCAGCCCTGCACCGGGAAGCACACGCCCTCGTCGGTGACCGCGTCGATCCGCACGCAGGTGAAGTCCTCGCCCGCGCAGCCGGACGGCGCGCCGTCGGCGCCGATGGTGCAGCGCTCCAGGCAGGCCCCGGTCGCGGTGCAGACGCCGTCGCAGGTGGAGGGGTCGTTGCGGTCGCAGGCCGGGCGGCAGAAGTCGCGGCTGTAGACGTTGCCCTCCGCGCAGCCCTGGTCGGGGCCGCAGTCCTCGGGGCTCGCGCAGGCCCAGAAGCCCTCGTCGAGCACGTCCGGGCGGTCGACGACGCAGCCCGACAGGAGCAGCGCCACGAGCAGCCAGCGCATCAGAAGGTCCCCCGGAGCCCGGCCGGCGACAGCTCGAGCCCGACCTCGTCGAGCACGATCCGCCGCTCCGGGAAGAACAGGGCGACCACGCCCGCGATCGCCGCCGCGCCGGCCACCGCGAAGAGCACGTCGGCCGCGATCGCCTCGCGCTCGCGCGCCGCGTAGAACTCCAGCGCCTCCGCCCGGGTGACCGCGCCGCCCTGGCGCGCCTCCGCCTCGAGCGGGTCGAACCCGGTCTGCGAGCTCACCCCGAGCGCGACGGCGGCGGCGAGGGAGCCGGCGGCGACCCCGCCGAGGACCCAGACCGCGGGGTGGATCGACTCCTCGACCCGGGCGCGCGGCGCCGCGATCTCCGTCAGCCTCGGCTCGAGGTGCAGCTCGGCGCCGGCCGCGACCTCCACCGTGCGCGACCAGGGCTCGTGGCCGGGCGCCTCCACCCGGAGCTCGTGCGCGCCGGGCTCGAGGTCGCCCCGGCGCAGGGGCTCGGCGCCGAGGTGGCCGAGCAGCACGCCGTCGAGCGTGACCTCCGCGCCGCGCGGGGCGCCGGAGACCACCAGGGCCCCCGGCCGGACCGGCGGCACGTAGAGCTCGGCGGTCGCGGCGCCGAGCGCGTCGGCCACCGCACCGAGGTCCCCGCGCACCTCGCGGAACACCCGGCCGAGGGTCTCGCCGTTGCGCACGTCGACCCGGTCGAGGTGGAAGACCCACTCGTCGCCGCGCTGGGCGAGGGTGCCGGCGATGACCTCGCGCACTCCGAGCTGCACGCCGACCCGCCCGAGGCAGGTCATCGACGCGACGCACTCGAGCGCGGCCGCGTCTCCCTGGCCGAGCTGGGCCTGGAGCTCCTCGCGCCCGACGATGCGCAGCCCGCCGCGGGCCGCCACCGCGCCGATCAGCAGCTCCTCGAGGCCCTCGGCCGCGGTCGGGTCGACGTCCCCGGCGGGGACCAGCAGCACCGCGACCCGGAGCGGCGGATCGGCCTCCTCGTCCGCCGCCGGATCGTCCTGCGCGGCCGCGGGGCTGGCCGCCGCGAGCGCGAGCGCGAGCCAAGCGAGCCGGGACCGGGTTCGGGCGGGCATGCGGGGCCGCGATGATAGTGGGGCGGTCCCCCGCCGGCCAGCGGGGCTGGATGTCGGAATTCTGCTACATTCCGCCCTGGGTGCCCCCCCGACAGACACACCCGCCCGAGCGGCCGCGCACGCTGCTCGTGGTGGACTCCGATCTGGAGACCCTCGAGGGGCTCCGGCAGGAGCTGCATCGCGCCGGCTTCGAGACCGCGGCCGCCTCCAGCGCGAGCGACGCCGCGCTGCACCTCGACGCGGGGCCCGAGGAGGTCAGCGGGGTGGTGGTCTGCCAGCCGCTCGCGCTCGAGGTGCTGAGCGCGGTGCGGGCCCGCGAGGGCATGCAGCCAAACGTGGTGGTGCGCGGCCGGCCGAGCGAGCAGGCGGTGACCGAGGCCTACGCGGCCGGGGCCGACGACTTCGTGGCTCTCGACGCGCCGCTGGTGGAGCTCGTCGGGCGGCTGCGCGGCCTGCTCCGCAACCGCGACTACCTCGACCGGCTCGCCCAGAAGGAGCGCGACGCCCAGGCGATGCTCGAGCTGACCCAGGCCCTCGCCTCGTCGCTCGACTTCTCCGAGATCCTCCATACCGTCGTGCGGCGCCTCGCCGAGGTGATGAACGTCGACCGCGCGAGCATCGTGCTCAGCCCCGACGGCGACCAGCCCGAGATCGGCTTCGTGGTCGCGACCAGCGACGACCGCGAGATCGCCAACCTCCAGATCGACCTCGAGAAGTACCCCGAGATCCAGCAGGTGCTGCGCACCCGCGAGCCGCTGACGATCGCGGACACGACCACCCACCCGGTGCTCGACGGAGTGCGCGACAACGTGCCCGCCGATCAGGTGGGCGCGCTCAGCCTCCTGCCGATCGTCTGGCAGGACCAGGCGATGGGCGTGCTCTTCCTGCGCTCGGCCCGCCGCGGCACGCTCTCGTCGCGCGAGATCGCCTTCTGCCGCAGCGTCGCCAACGCGACCGCCATCGCGCTCCGCAACGCGCGCGTCATGCAGTCGCTGCGCGACCAGACGCAGAAGGTGAACTTCGCCCGCTTCGAGGCGGAGCGCCGGCTCCGCGCGCTCAAGCGCTACGCGAACCTCTTCACCTCGGCCGCCGACGGCCTCGCGGCGGTGGACCCCGACGGCAAGATGCTCTTCGCCAACCCCCGCGCCTACGAGATCGCGGGCGTCGGCGAGGAGGAGATCCGGGGGCAGTTCCTCCGCAAGCTGATCGATCCCGCCGACCACAAGACGCTGCTCGACATCTGGCGCGGCGTGCGCGACGGCGACTTCCCCCGCGGGGTCGACCTCCGGATGCGGCGCCCCGACGGAGACGTCCGCATCGTCAGCTGCTCGTTCTCGGCGCTGCTCGAGAGCGAGGGCGCCATCCTCGTCTCCTTCCGCGACGTCACCAAGGACCGCGAGACGGCGGCCGAGCTGCTCCGGACCAAGGAGTTCCTGGAGTCGCTGATCAACGCCTCGGTCGACGCGATCATCGCCGCCGACATGAAGGGCGAGATCCTCCTCTTCAACGAGGGAGCGGAGCGCATCTACGGGCACCGCGCGGAGGACGTCGTGCACCAGATGCACGTCACCCAGCTCTACCCGGAGGGCCGCGCCTACGAGGTCATGCGGCTGCTGCGCTCGCCCGGCCACGGCGGCGAGGGGCGCCTCGAGAGCATCCGCTTCGACGCCATCGACAAGAACGGCGTGCTGCTCCCGATCATGCTGAGCGCGGCGATGATCTTCGACGAGCAGGGCAAGCCGTCGGCGACCGTCGGCATCTTCACCGATTTGCGCGAGAAGCTGCGGGTGGAGGAGCGCCTCGCGCAGGCACAGCAGAAGCTCGCGGTGACCGAGAAGCAGGCCCTGATCGCCGAGCTCGCGGGCACGGCGGCGCACGAGCTCAACCAGCCGCTGACGAGCGTGATCGGCTACGGCGAGCTGCTGCAGCGGAAGCTCTCGGCCGGCTCGCCCGAGCATCACGCGGCGGAGGTCATCGTGCGCGAGGCGGAGCGCATGGCCGACATCGTGCGCAAGATCGGCAAGATCACGCGCTACGAGACGAAGAGCTACGTGGGCGCGCAGAAGATCCTGGATCTCGACAAGGCTGCTGGAGACAGGGCCGCGGGGGAGAGGGCGTCGGCGGAGAGGGCTTCGACGGAGACCACCGAAGACAACGAAGGGAACGCGCCTTGACGAAGGGCTCGGCGAGCAAGGGCGAAGGCGACGCGCCGGACCGCTCCGGGATCACCGAGCGGGATCCGGAGCAGACCGCCGAGGTGCCGGTCGAGCGCCGGAGCCACGTCAGCCCCCGCCCCGCGAACCCGCCGTCGAGCGACACCGGCAAGCGCGAGCGCTACGAGGTGCAGGCGGCCAAGCGCGCGGCCCTCGCCATCCGCGGCCGCCTCGAGCCGCCCTCGTCCGAGGAGATGCTCTTCAACGTGCTCGAGCTGAACCGCACCGTCAGCGTCGAGATGCAGGACGAGGCCATCGTGCACGGCTACGTGGAGGCGCTGCGCGTGCTCTTCCCGCGCCGCCGGTTCGCGGTGCGGCTCCTCTCGGCCGAGGACTCGGAGCTGTCGCTGGTCTACGCGACCGGCAAGCTCGACGAGGCCCAGCGCGACCGGCTGCTCCTGAGCGAGGCGGCGATCGAGCGCCACGAGCTGTTCCCGCGGGATCTCGAGGGCAACATCGACGGCGTCTCCGAGACCTACCGCCCGATCTTCGAGCAGCCGGGCGCGGGCTTCGACATCCCGCTGATCACCGGCGGCACCTTCGCGGGGGTGCTGAGCGTCGAGTACGAGCCGGAGCTCACCGAGCCGCGCTTCGACCGCTCGCTGATCGTGCCGCTCGCGGTGCAGCTCGGGGCCAGCCTCCGCAACGCGCGGCTGCTGCGCGAGTCGAACTACCTGCGCGACAACCTCGGCAAGCTGCTCGACCACGCCAACGCGCCCATCGTGGTCATCGGCAAGGACCGCGAGCTGCGGGTCGTCAACCGGGCTTTCCTCGCCCTGACCACCGCCAGCCGCGAGGAGCTGATGGGCCGCGACTTCCTGCAGCTGCTGCCGGAGACGGAGCGCGGCCGGATCCTCCCGGTGTTCATCCGCGCCCTGCGCGGCGAGTCGACGAGCAACTTCGAGGTCCGCATCCCGCGCGCGTCGGGCGGGCACTCGCGCATCGTGATCAACACCGCCTCCATCCTCGCGGCGGACGGAGAGATCGAGGGCGTGATCGCGATCGGCCGCGACCTCACTGAGCTGCGCGAGCTCGAGGAGCAGATCATCCAGGCGGAGAAGCTCGCCACCCTCGGCCAGCTCGCGGCGGGCGTGGTGCACGAGCTGAACAACCCGCTCACCAGCATCTCGGTCTACGGCGAGTACCTGCTGCGCAAGGGCGAGCGCGCCGACTACGAGCCGGCCGACCTCGAGAAGCTGCGCCGCATCGTCGAGAGCGCCGACCGCATCCTGAAGTTCACCCGGGACCTCGTGACCTACGCCCGGCCCTCGACCGAGGAGCCCGCGTTCGTCCGCATCCGCGACATCCTCGAGCAGTCGCTGCTCTTCTGCGAGCACGTGGTCGGCGAGGTCGACGCCGACATCGTCAAGCGATACGAGGACGCCGACGGCAGCGTCTACGCGGTGAAGGGCCAGCTCCACCAGGTCTTCATCAACCTGATCACCAACGCCTGCCACGCGCTCCCGGTCGAGGGCGGCCGCATCACGCTGGGCACCCACGTCGACGACGAGGACCACCTGCGGATCACGATCGGCGACAACGGCTGCGGCATCCCGGCGCAGCAGCGCGAGAAGATCTTCGAGCCCTTCTTCAGCACCAAGGGCGAAGGCAAGGGCACCGGCCTCGGCCTCTCGATCGTGCGCAACATCGTGCAGCAGCACGGCGGCACCATCGCGGTCCGCGAGAACGAGGGCGGCGGCACGGTGTTCGAGATCCGCCTCCCCGGCCGCGCCGGGGGGTGAGCTCGGTCCAGCGGGCTGCGCGGGCACGGGGTCGGACGCAGGCTCGCCCCGTGCTCGGCGACTCCGAATCCGAGACCGACGCCGAGACCGAGACCGAGACCGAGTCCGAGTCCGAGTCCGAGTCCGACGCCGAGTCCGAGAGCGACGCGGAGCAGCGGCAGCGAAGGCGGCAGGGGCAGCGGGGTCGGCAGCGGCAGCGAGCGCGGCAGCGGCAGCGAGCGCGGCAGCGGAGGCGAGGTCGGCAGCGGCAGCGACGGCGGCGGCGGCGGCGGGGGCCGACAGCGGGCGCGGCGCCGGGCCTGGCGATTCCTCCTCGCCTCCGACCTCCCTCCTCCCCTGATCTGCGTCGACAACGAGGGCGTCGGACTCGATGTCGGACTCGCAGGCACGAGCCGAGGGACGGCGTCTGCTAGCGCTCGGCGAGGAGGTCGTGCGCCACCTTGACCAGGAGCTTCCCGTCGGCGAGCGCGGGGCCGCCGACCGCGGCGACGTCGTGCACGTCCTCGTCCTCGGCGCGGCTCCAGCCGACGCCGAGCTCGAAGCGGCGCACCTGCACCCGGCGCTGGGCGTCGGCGAAGGCCACCGTCACCGTCGGGCCGCTGGCGGCGAGCGCGAAGCCGCTGGTGCCGGACAGGCCGGGGGCGTCCGCGCTCGTCGCCGCCACGCCGTCGAGCTCGCCGTCGGCCCGGAGCACCGCCGCGCTCAGCTTTCCCTCCGGCGTGCACCACACCGCGAGCGCCCGGTCCGCCACCGCGATCAGCCCCGGGTCCCGGTCGGTGCGGGCGCCGATCTTCTTCCACTTGGCGTCGCCCATCACCCGCAGGCGCAGGGCCCCGTCGGTCGCGCGCGCGAGTGCGAGCAGCTCCCCCGACGCGCGGGCCAGCGCCGGCCGCCCGACCAGCCCGGGCTCGCGCACGTCGGCCCGCCGCCAGCCGTCGCCGCGCTCGCGCCACACGTGGAGCCCCTCGCTCGAGATCGCGGCGATGGCCGCCGGCCGGCTGACCACCGCGGGGTCGCCGACCTCGCGCCGCTCGACCCGCTCCCAGCGCGACCAGCCGCGGTCGGCGCGGATCCAGTGCAGGTGTCGGTCGTCGTCGCGCGCGGCCACGAACGCCTCGCCGTCCTGCCGCACGCCCACCGCGAGCTGCCCGTTGGGGCTGCGCTCCGGGTCGACCGGGCGGGCGCCCCGCAGCGGCCGCGCCTCTCCGTCGGCGCCCAGCCGGCTGACCCGCCCGTGGGCGTCGGTGGCGAAGACCGGGAAGGCGGCGCCCGGGCTGGCGACCGGCGCGCTGGCGGCGCAGGCGCGGCGCTGGGTGTCGGTGAGGCGAGCCCCCGGCCCGGTCGCGAGGGGGCGCAGCCGCGCGAAGCCCTTGGGCGCCGGGACCACGCCGGCGTCCGCCATCAGGGCGTTGGCGAAGACGTAGCGGTGCGGGCCGACGAGGGTGCGCAGGCCGCGGTGGAAGCGCGCGAGCACCTTGTCGGCCGGCGCCCGGTAGCTCGCCCTCGACCGCGCCATCTGGCCCCAGTGGAAGCGCAGCGCCCCGTCCCGGTGGAAGCGCTCGGCGACGGTCACGAAGTCCTCGTAGAAGCGCTCGCCCTCGCGCGCCGGGTTGCGCGGGTCGAAGAGGATGTCGTCGTAGAGCGAGGCGAGCTCCTGCAGCACGAAGAGCTCGACGTGCGCGAAGCGCTGGGTCTCCGGCCCCGCGTCGCCGTCGTTCTGCATGCCGAGGGTCGCGCGCGTCCGGCGCGTGTAGCGCAGCGTCAAGAACCCCCCGAACCGGTCGCCGTCGTCGACGTCGCCGCCGCCGATGCGGGCGCGGAAGGCGGCCAGCACCTCGTCGAGGAAGGCCACCACGCGCTGGGCGGGCAGCACCACGTCCACCGACCAGACCTTCTCGAAGCGCGTGCGGCCGTAGTTCATCACCGCGTGAGCCGGGGCGAAGCCGCCGGTGCCGCCCCGCCCGGCGAGCAGCAGCTGATCGATCGCGGCCGCGTACTTGCGCCGGTCCTTCTGGGCGAGCGCGAGCACCGCCCGCACGATGGTCTTGAGCCCGCCCGAGTCGCGCTCCCAGTCCTCGAGCTCGAGCGCCGCCGTGGGGTGCTCGGCCCGCCGCACCAGGTGCGCGTGGTGGTCGCCGTCGCCCGGGTCGACGAACGGGTTGATGAGGATCTCGACGCCCCGATAGGTCGCGGCGGCGGGCAGCCGCGCGGCGCCCTCCCACGGATCCGGCGCGGTGAAGAGGCTGCCGTCGGCGATCGCGCCCTTCACCTCGCCCCAGGTCTGCACCCGGTGCGTCTCCCAGAGCCCGTACGCGCGCCGCACCCGCAGCACGTAGGCCACCACCACCCCGGCCGCGCCCACGCTCACCAGCGCCGCCCGGAACGCGTCGTCGTCCCGCAGCACGCTCGCGATCGGGTGGAGCGCCTGGGGGCTGGCCGTCAACGGATCGCTCTGGCTCTCCAGCCACCGGACCTTGCCGTCGGGGCCGACGAGCACGATGGCCTCGACCATGTCGGCGAGCGGCGGGGCGTCGAAGTCGCCGCCGTGGCTGCCGGTGTTGATCACCCCCGCCAGCGTCTGCCCGCTCGACGAGCCGGCGGTGATCATCGACAGGTGCAGCGCGTCGAGGCGCCGCATCAGCGCGTCGATCTCGATCCCGGCCTCGACGTAGACGTACTCGAAGCCGTCGGCCTGCCGCGCGGGGAGCAGCGCCTGGTGCAGAGCGTCGCGGCGCGGCTGCCGGTTCTCCCAGGTCCAGTCGATCACCTGGGACAGCCGCGGGTCGCCGTCGGTGCCGCGGGTCTCGAGGATCCCGTCCTGGGACACGACCACCTCGCCGAAGGACCACCGCGATCCTTGCGCGAGGCAGTGCAGCCCCTCTTGTCGGTGCCAGTCGACGACCTCGCCGATCTCGGTGCAGACCTGCTTCAGCTCCGAGACCCGCTCCGCGACCGTGTGCGCGTCCCCCGCCGGCGGCCCGACCTCGTAGCGCCACCGCGCGTCGAACCACACCGTGTCGGCCCACACCTCGGCCCTGCCGCCGCCCCGCTTCCAGACCTTGCGCGCCATCCAGATCCCTCCCGCGGGGGAGGGTACCAGGTGCGAGTGGGCTGGACGTCAGAGCGGCAGGCAGACGTGCGCGGTGGCCGGCCGCGCGGGGCTGCCGCCGACGTAGCGCTCGGCCTCGGTGGGCACGGTGCCGGGGACGGTGGCGCACTCGGCGTCAGCGCGTCGACGCGGGGGACGCAGGTGCCGCCGTCCGCGTCGGCGACGCAGAAGGTGGTCGCGTAGCCGGCGTAGTCGGGGCAGTAGCCCTCGCAGGACGTCGTGCAGAAGCCCGCCTCGTGGCAGACGTAGCCGTCGCCGCCGTCGAAGCGGCCGCAGTCGGCGTCGGTCTCGCACGCGTCGCCGACGAAGCCGACGGGGCGGTCGTCGCGCGGGCCGACGCTGGCGCCGTAGCGGATCTCCTCGTCGGGCGCCCAGAGGGTGACCTCGGCGCCGACGTCCACCACCGCGCCGGCCGCGTCGCGCTCGAGCTCCTGCTGGATGGTGACCGGCGTCGAGGGGTGGCGGCGCACGAGGGTGAAGAGCTCGACCACGTCGTCCTTCTCCATGCGCATGCAGCCGTGGCTCACGTAGTCGCGGCGGAGCGTCTCGGTGATCGGGCCGTGGAAGCCGTAGGTGTGGTAGCCCCGGCTGTTCTCGACCGTGAGGCGGAGGAACGGGTAGCCCTCGAAGTAGGCGGGGTCCCAGCGCGACGCGACGTAGTACCAGCCGTTCGAGGTGTCGGGCCCGGTGGCGTAGTGGCCGGTGGGCGTGATGCTCCGGCCGCTGCGGCCGAGCACGCCGACGCCGGTCGGGTAGACGCGGCTGAAGCCGGTCGCGCGGTCGAAGAGGTGCACGGTGAGCCCCTCGAGGCTCACGATGATCTCCGGCGACTCCAGGGTCGGCAGCCCCTCGGGCGCGTCGTAGGGCGGATCCCGGTCGAGGTCGCCCTTGCCCCAGTCCGCCGGCGCGTCCGCGCGCTCATCGGTCTCGACGCCCTCCCAGAACTCGTCCGAGGGCCCGTCGGCCGTCGAGGCGTCGGCGGCGCAGCCGGTGGTCAGGGCGAGCAGAGCGAAGAGCAGACGGCGCATGGCCCGCTCCATGGCACGAAGCGGGCCAAGGCTCCACCCAATGATTCCGACGACTTGGCGGGCGCGACCCCGGCCGCTCCGGCAGCCACCCCCCGGGGTCCGGTGGCCACCGCGCCCGTCACCGCTCGAGAGGTGGCAAACAATGGCGCCGGGGCACCCCCGCCCGCCTCCACGACACCGACCCGAGACGACGGCAGGCGACGAGGGCAGCGAGGTCGCCACACGCCCCGAGCCCGGGTTCGATCCCGCGGCAGCGGGCGGCCAGCTCGCGCGCAGCGCGAGCGCGAGCCGCAGGGCCCCCGGCGCCCCGCGCCGGGGTCGGGGCCGAGCGGAGCGAGGTCCTGGAGTGGGTGGGGGGGCCCCGCGGAGCAGGTGCAGCGATGTTTGCGGAGGCGTAGCCGGAGCGAACATCGTTGTGCCGGCGCAGCGGGGGGGCGGGGGCGGACCCGCCCCTGCCCGACAAGTCAGTCGTCTGAGCGGCTGAAGATCTGGTAGTGGTAGTCGCCGGCGCCGTCGGCGGCGGTGATCTGGATGCGGTGGGCGCCGCTCTGCTGGGCGCAGTGGCGGACCGACGGGAAGGCGTTGGCGCTGCCGTAGTCGCTGGCCAGCTGGGTGCCGCCGCGGGAGAGGGTCACGTCGAGGTCGTTGACGCCCTGGCCGCCGACCACGACCACCGCGTAGCACTGGCCCGCGGTCAGCTCGACGTCGTGCGAGGCGCTCTGCCCCTGCGAGCGGAGGCGGCCGTTGTCGGGCGTGAAGCCGGCGTCGGGCGCGTAGCCCTCGACCGAGAGCAGGGCGGTGACCTCGCTGAGGCGCACCCACTCGACGCCCTCGAGCCCGAACGGCCCGCGCGTGCCCCGCGGCCAGCGGTAGGGCGCGTAGACGTAGGAGCCCTGACCGGCCGCCATCACGACCTGCATGTAGTACATGCCGCTCGACTGCGGGCAGACGCGCACGGTCGGGCGCGCGTCGCCGGCGGTGTCGCGGTCGACCTCGCGGCCGGAGCCGTCGAGGAGGCGCAGATCCATGTCGCGCACCGCGGCGTCGCCGACCGCGAGGATGGCGTAGCAGCGGCCGCCCTCGAGCTGGATCTCGAAGCTGCGGTCGCCGCCCTGGGTGAGCTGCCCGGTGGTCTGGTCGCCGTAGCTCTCGTAGCCGCGGGCGCGCATGTCGGCGTCGAGCAGGGCGAAGTTCTCCTGCAGGCTCGCGCCGGCGGTCGAGGTGGACTCCATCACCTGCTGCGCCTGCTGCTGCTGGCCCTGCACGTAGCCGACGGTGAAGAGCGAGCCCTGGCCCTGGTGCATGCGCACCTCGAGGGCGTAGGAGCCGGTCGCCGGGGCGCAGTACTGGACGAGCGCGTCGCGATCGGTGCGCGCGTCGGCCTGCAGCCGGCTGCCGCTCGCGTCGAGCAGGAACACGTCGGTGTCGACCGCGCCCGGCCCGCCGAGGGTGGCGAAGGCGTAGCAGGTGCCCTGCTGGAGGTTGAGCTGGAAGTCGCGGGGGTCCTGGTTCTGCAGCACGAGGCCGGCCGGCTGCCCGACGCGGGTGTAGCCCTGCTGCTGCATCTGCTGGTCGAGGCCCTGGAGGCGCTGCTGGGTCTGCGCGTCCATCTGCGCGACCTGCGGGCCGCTCTCGGCGCGCTCGCCGAAGAAGCTCGACAGCTCCATGCGCCGGTTCGCCGGGCCGCCGTAGGGCGCGAAGAAGTAGCCGCCCGAGCCGCCCGCCATCTGCACGCGGGCGATGAAGCGGCCGGCGGCGTTGGCGCAGAAGCTCACCCACGGGTGGTTGTCCGGCCGCACGTTGTGCGCGGCGGGGCGCCCGTAGGGGTCGAGCACGATCATGTCGATGTTCTGACCCTGCTGCTCGCCGATGACCGTCAGCGTGTAGCAAGCGTTCGCCTGCGCATCGACCGCGTAGGCGATGAGCCCGTTCGTCTGCAAGTTGCCGTGCACGGCGGGGCCGGTGGGCGTGTAGCCCTGCTGCCGCAGCACGCCATCGAGCTGGTCGAGCTGCTCGCGCGGGCTCCCGCTCGCCACCACCCCGGTCGCCGCGACCGTCTGGCCGCCGCCGGTGGTCGTCGTCTGCGGGTTGCCGCCCTGGCCGGGCTGCCAGCGGCGGCGCGGGGAGGCGCAAGCGGCGATGCCCAGGCTCGCCCCGACGACGAGCGCGGACAGCGAGAGGTGCAAGAGAGCGCGGAGAAGGAAGGTGCGGGTCATGAACGTCCTCGGCCGCGGGCCTGCGGCTGCGGGGATACGACGCCGTTCGCCGCCCCCCTCTTCAATCGGACCTCGGGTATCACGCGCCGACAGCGCCATCAACCGGAGGAGAGCAGCCAGATCAGCCCCATCACGCTGACCGCGAACACCACCGAGGCGAGCACGTAGATGACCATGTCGGCGGTGCTCACCCCCCGCTTGGGGGGCGGCCGGATCGCGATCGGGGCCGGCTCGGTGTCGCCGAGGATCGGCGCCTCGGCGTCGTCGGGATCGGCGGGCTCGGGCGGCGGGGGCGGCGCGATCTCCTCCCAGCTGGGCGGCTCGACCGCCTCGTCCTCGACCGACTCGAGCGCCTCGACGTGGGCCGCGGCCGGGTCCTCGAAGCGGAGCACGGTCTGGCCGATCTGGAGCTCGTCGCGGTCGGAGAGGATGCGCTCGGTGACCTTGCGCTGCCCGAAGAGCACGCCGTTCTTGCTCCCGAGGTCGCGCACCACCACGCCGTCGAGGCCGACCTCCAGCTCGGCGTGCTCCCGCGACGCGTCCGAGTCGGGCAGGCAGAGCTCGCACTCCTCGCCGCGCCCGATCCGGACCCGCGCCGGGGCGGGGGGCAGGGTGAAGACCTCGCCCTCGCGCGGGCCGTTGAGGATGGCGACGAACGGCTCGAGCGTCTCCTCGATGGGGAGCGTCTCGCGGGCCAGCCGCCGCGCGAGCGACGACGTCTTCTCCGCCGAGGTCGAGCGGGTGGTGGTGACCCCGGACTGGAAGTGGATGGCGAAGCCGCCGACCTCGATCCGGTCCCCATCGCGCAGCGGCTTCGGCCGGTCGGGCACGATGCGCACCCCCTGCACCCGGGTCCCGTTGGTGGCGCCGTGATCGACGACCACGTAGCGGGTGCCGTCGAGCTCGATCGACGCGTGCCGCACGCTGACCGCGCGGTGGGGGAGCCGCACGTCGGCGCCGCGACCCCGGCCGATGACGACGCGAGACTGATCGAACTCGTAGACGGCGTCGTCGACGGAGCCCCCTTCTCCGCCCGCGGCGCGGGCCGCCCAGCACGAGCGGACGAGGAGGCGGACGCCCATGTCACGTCGATATCACGAGCCGACGGTTCTGCCGAAAACTGGACGAATCGGGCGCGGCCCTGCATCGAATCGGGTTGCTCGCCGGCGTGGGCTTCGTTCGCCGGCCGAGGGAGGACGACATGCGAACCGGTACCGATCGACGCGCGCACGATGCACCGCGAGTTCCCCTGGATCTCTGGGTCCGGCTGGCCCACGAGGACTACGAGGACACCTTCGACGCCGACGGTGTGGACCTCAGCCCCGGTGGGCTGGCCCTGAGGAGCGACTTCCTCCCCGAGGTCGGCGACCGGCTGCGCTGCCGGTTCGACTCCCCGGTGGGACACGACGGCGACGTGCTCGACGTCGAGGGCGAGGTGGTCTGGGCCCACGATGCTGGAGAGCGGAGCGGCGAGTTCGGGCTGCGCTTCGGCGGGCTCGACGGTGACGCCGAGAGCAACCTGCGCGACATCGTCGCCCAGCTCGGCGGCGCGCCCTCGCGGCCCCTGGCCCGGCTGCACCTCGACGGGGTGGCCACGCCGGTCGAGGCGGAGATCACCGAGCAGGACGACACCTGGATGGTCGCCGAGCAGGAGCTGCCCTTCCTGCGCATCGGCATGGGCGTCGCGGTCGAGGGCCCCGGCGGGCCGCCCCGCGGGCGCCTCGCGTCGGTCGACCTGCGCATCGAGGACGGCGTGCCGCGCCTCGTCCTCGGGGTGGAGCGGGAGCGCGAGGAGAGCTCGACGCTCGACGAGGCGGACCGCGCGACCTTCGACGGTCGTCAGGAGCTCGCGCCCCCCGCGCCGGCCGCGGTCGAGGCGACGCTCCAGGACTTCGAGCTGCCGGCGGCGCTCCGCGGCGCCGTCGAGGAGCCGGCGGTCGAGGACGAGCCGGCGGCCGACGAAGAGATCGAGGACGAGCTCGAGGCCCGGGAGGCGCCGGCGGCGCGCGTCGAGCGTCAGCCGGTCCAGGTCTTCGCGACGCAGGAGGAGGCCGAGGACGACGCCGAGCCGTCGATCGAGACCGCCGGCGAGGACGCGGCCTGGAAGGAGCGGCTGGCCCCGGCCCTGGCGGCGGCGAAGGAGAAGCTCGCCACGCTCTCGGAGCGGGCGAAGCCGGCGCTGATCGCGTTCTGGGCGACGGTCGTCACCTTCGCCAAGCGGCTGGCCGACAAGGGCGGGCCGAAGAGCAAGGCCGCGCTCTCGTCGGCGAAGGCGGGGCTCGCGGTCGTCTGGACCAAGGCGACGGCGAAGATCCGCAAGCCGAAGCGTCGCACCACCGCCGCGCCGCGCCGCACCACGGCCGCGCCCCGCAAGCGTCGACGTCAGGGCGCCCAGGAGGAGGCGGCCCCCGCGCCCAGGAAGAGCCGGCGGCGCGTGATCGCGCTCTCGGTGCTCGCCTTCGCCGGGGTCGGGACCGCGGTCTACGCCCTCTCGGGCGAAGAGGCGCCCGCGCCCGAGGTCGCCGCGCCCGCGCCGGCCCAGGCCGCGCCGGTCGAGCCTGCGCCGGTCGAGCCCGCGCCGATCGAGGCGGCGCCCACGCCGGTGGAGGAGGCGCCGGTCGAGGCCGCCCCCGCCGAGCCCGAAGGCGGCCGCCTCGGTGAGCCCACCTACCCGACGCTGGCCGACACCACCGCGACCCCGAGCGGCCCCGTCACCGAGGGCAGCTCGTTCGGCAGCGAGTCGGTCGCCGACGGCCGGAGCGCCACCCTGCACATGAGCAACCCGGTCACCACCCTGCGCGGGCAGCGCCTGCCCGACGGCTTCACCGTGACCATCCCCGGGGCGCTCTCCAACGACCCGGCCGGCCCGATCGCCGCCGCCAACCCCTCGATCGAGCGGGCGATGATCCTCAACCGCGGCGATCACTCGGTCCTGACGGTCCGCTTCGTCGCCGGCCGCAACCCCGACTACCGCGTCGTGGCCCGCGGCAACACCGTCGAGGTCACCGTCGGACGGTGAGCACGCTCACTGGCGTTTCCTGACATATCGTCAGGAAACGTCATGCTCTCCCGGTGGCTCGCCCACCCCAGCCGGAGAAGCGCCTCGAGCTCGCGCGACACGCGATCGAGGTGATGCAGCGCGAGGGCGTCGACGTGCCGATGAAGCGTCTCGCGGAGGCGCTCGGCGTCAAGCGCCCCACGCTGCTCTATCACTTCCCGAGCCGCGGCCACATCGTCGAGACGGCGCTCGAGGACCTGCTCACCGAGCAGGCGGTGTTCGTGCTCGCGCGGATCGCCGAGCACGAGCACCCGGTGCGCCGCCTCGACGCGCAGATGCGCGCCGTGCACGCCTTCCACGACGGGCGCGAGGCGCGGCTCGTGTTCCTGATGCAGGCGCTGGCCGCGTGCGGTCGCGAGCGGATGGCCGCGATCATCGACGTCGGCAACCGCGTGTTCGAGCCGCACCGACGGGCCGCGGTCGCCGCGCTCCGGGCCGGCGTGGAGGCGGGCACCGTCGCGCCCCACGACCCCGAGGCGCTGATGGCGCTGCTCCGGGCCACCATCGACGGCCTCGTCGTGCAGCGCACGATGACCGGGCTCGCGCTCGGCCCGGTCCAAGACCTCTTCTTCGAGCGCGTGCTCGAGCCCCTGATCCTGGAGACCGAATGACCCGCCCGCTCCGCATCGGCTACGGCCGCGTCTTCCACGAGGCCAACGCGTTCTCGCCGCTCCGCACGGAGCTGGAGGACTTCCACCGCATGCACCGGCTCGAGGGGGCGGCGCTGGCCGAGGCGACGCGCCTCCGGGGCAGCGAGCTCGAGGGCTACATGCCGCACGCCGAGCTGACCGGCTTCCGGGCCGCTGCCCGGCTGGCTCGCGGCGTCGAGACGGTGCCGCTCGCCTCCTCGCTCGCGGTGCCCAACGGCCCGCTGACCCGCGCCTGCTTCGACTTCATCGTGGAGGACCTGGTCGAGCGCATCGCGCGGGCGGGCGCGCTCGACGGCGTGTACCTCGCGCTGCACGGCTCGATGGAGGTCGACGGGCTCGACGAGGCGCCCGAGGCGGTGATCCTCCGGCGGGTCCGGGCCGCGCTCCCGGGCGGGGCGAAGATCGCGGCGAGCTTCGATCTCCACGGCAACCTCTCGGCCGGCATCGTCGAGCCGCTCGACACGCTCGTCGCCTACCGCACCAACCCGCACTGGGATCTGGCGCCCAGCGGCTTCCGCGCCGGCCGGCGCCTCATCCAGAGCCTGCGCGGCGAGATCCGTCCGACCCACGCCTGGCGCAAGCTGCCGATGGTGCTCGGCGGAGGCGTGACGATCGACTTCCTCGCGCCGATGCGCGGCGTCTTCCGCTGGATGCGGCGGCTCGAGCGGGACCCGCGGGTGCTCAGCGCGAGCCTCTTCATGGTCCACCCCTACACCTCGGCCCCCGACCTCGGCTGGGCGGTGCACGTGGCCACCGACGACGATCCGGCGCTCGCCGCCGAGCTCGCCGATCAGCTCGCCGACCGCGCCTGGGCCCAGCGTCACGTGGAGCTGCCGCCGATGCACACGGTGAGCGAGGCGCTCGAGGAGGCGGCGCGCAGCCCGTGGCGCAAGCTCGGCCCGATCTGCTTCGTCGACGTGGACGACATCGTCGGCGCGGGCGCGCCGGGCGGCAACACGCACTTCGCCAAGGCCTTCGCCGAGGGCGCCACCGGGCTCCGCGGCTACGTGCCGGTGCACGATCCGGCCGCGCTCGAGGCGGCGTGGGCGGCGGGGGTGGGCGCGCGCCTCGGGGTCACGCTGCGCGGCACGCCCGGCTACGGCCAGCCCGAGGTGGAGCTCGACGCGCGGGTGGCGCGCCTGCAGCGCGGGGACTTCGGCCGCATCGCGCGGCTCGACGTCGAGACGAAGCGGGGCGGCTTCCACGTCGCGGTCAGCGAGACGCCGCCGCTGCCCATCCACCCGAAGTTCTGGCGCGAGCTCGGCCTCGACCCGCGCCAGGCCGACGTGATCGTGCAGAAGAACTTCTTCCACTACCGGATGTTCTACGCCGCGACCTCGTTCTCCCACCTGCCGGTGGTCACCGACGGCGCGACCAGCCTGAGCCGCGTGCGCACCCGCGAGTACCGCGTGCCCACCTTCCCCGGCCAGGACCCCGGCGACTGGCGCCTCTCGGACCGGGTCCTGCGCGAGGGTCGGGTCAGCGGTTCCGCTCGTAGAGGAGGCGCAGGCCCTCGAGCGTGAGGTCGGGGGCGACGCTCTCGATCGTCTTGCTCTCGGGCTGCACGAGCCGCGCGAGGCCGCCGGTGGCGATCACGCGCAGCGGGTAGCCGAGCTCGCCGCGGATGCGCTCCACCAGGCCGTCGACGAGGCCGACGTAGCCGTAGACGATGCCCGACTGCATCGAGTTGATCGTGTTGCGGCCGACGACCCGCGGCGGCTTGGCGACCTCGACCCGCGGCAGCTTGGCCGCCCGGGCGAAGAGCGCGTCCGCGCTGATCTGGATGCCGGGCGCGATGACGCCGCCGAGGTACTCGCCCTTGGGGCTGACCACGTCGAAGGTGGTGGCGGTGCCGAAGTCGACGACGATGACCGCCTCGCCCACCCGCGCGTAGGCCGCGACCGCGTTGACGATGCGGTCCGCGCCGACCTCGCGAGGGTTCTCGTAGAGGATCGGCACGCCGGTCTTGATGCCGGGGCCGACGACGAGCGGGTCGAAGCCGAAGGCGAGCGCGATCGCCGCGCTCAGGATCTCGGTCACCGCGGGCACCACCGACGCGATGATCGCGGCCTCGACCTCCTCGCGATCGATCTCGGCCACGTCGAGCAGCGAGCGCAGCAGCACGTGGTACTCGTCGAGCGTCCGCTCCTTGTCGGAGCCGATCCGGAAGTCGTGGACCAGATCGTCGCCCTCGAAGAACCCGAGCACGGTCTGGGTGTTACCGACGTCGACGACGAGCAGCATGGTCTCCCTCGGTGCCCTGCGCCGGGCCCGGCGTCAAGCGATCAGCGCGGCCGCAGCGAGAGCGTGCGCGAGAGCAGCTCGCCGAAGGTGCGCGGCGCGGGGCGGCTGACCACGCGGGCGACCGGTCCGGCCGGGGCGCCCGGGCGCGAGATCGGGAGCGACTCGCGGGCCGGCGCGGCCGGGCTCGCGGCCACCGCGGGGGCGCGGGTCCCGAGCGGCGCGGTCGGCTGCTCCGAGGTGTCGATCTCGGGCTCGTCGTGGGTGACGGTGATCTCGGGCTCGTCGTCGTCGACGGTGATCTCGACGACCGGCTCGTCGTCCTCCATCGCCGGCGGCGGGCTGCTCTCGAGCTCGATCTCGAGGGCCTGCTCCATCGGCGTGGGCTTGATCGGGCGCGGGGCCGCGCGATCCTCGCTCTCCGCCTCCGGCGCGAGCTCGAGGGCGGGCGCCTTCGGCGTCACCGGACGCTCGGCGGTGATCGGCTCGGCGGCCTCGACGGCCAGCGGCGCGGGGCGCGGGCGGCGCCGGTCCTGGATGCGCTCGAGGAGACCCTCGAGCTTGGCGACCTGCTCGGCGCTCATGCGTTCTCCGGGGCGAGGCGAGAGACGATGGCCCCGACGTCGTCGCCGCCGCGGGCCCACTTCCAGATCTGCTGGGCGACGCTCGGGTCCACGACCATGAAGCGGCCGCCGCGGCCGACCGGCACGCACGCGACCTCGGTCCCGCCGAGCGCCGAGAGCAGCCCGCCGAGGAGGGCCGCCACGCCGAGGTGGTCGTCGTCGAGCGCGGGCAGCGCCTCGAGCGACGCGACCAGCGCGTCCCCCCAGCGCTCCATCTCGAGCCGGCCCCAGCCGAAGAGCGAGAGGATGGCGGCCGCGTGGCCGAGCACCTCCTCGATCGGGCGCTCGCCCGCGGACCCGCCGAGCTGGCCGAGCACCGCGTCGCCGAGCTGGCGGCCCATCTTGCGCACCGCGGTGAGGTCTCCGCCCTCCACCGCGGCCGAGATCAGGGGCGCGAGCACGTCGTCGGAGAGCACGAGCACCCTCTCTCCGCCCCGGGCGCGCACGGCGCCCTTCGCGAGGTCGAACTCGAAGTACCCGCCGGGATCGAAGGATGCGTCCGCCATAGCTGCTCCCACGCGACTCCTGCCTGACAATCGCGCGCGATTGCTGGTGTATTCGGTGGCCGACGAGGGTGTCAAATCCTTTGCGGACCGGCCGGGTTCCGCCAACCGACGAAAATTGCGGATCGCGGCGGCCGGCTCTGCTACCACGCGGGGGCGGATGCGCGGTTGGATCTCAGGGTCGGCTCGCGCGGTGACCGTCTGTGCCGCGCTCGCCTCGCTCCTCGCCGCCTCGCCCCGGGCGCAGGCGCAGGACGAAGAGGAGGGCGTCTTCGACGAGTTCGCCGAGGCGATCGCCGAGAGCATGGCCCCGCGCTGGGTCGGCCCTCGGGTGGACTGGCCCGAGCGGCGCCCCCGGCCGATGGCGCTCGGCGCGACTCCGTCCTCGCTCCACCCGTTGAGCGTGCACGTCGGCCCGACCGCGCACCCCGCGCTCGCCCGGGCCGCGCTCGACGGGCTCGAGGAGGCGCACGGCTGGCTCGAGCGCAACGGCTGGCCGACCGCGCCGCCCGACGGAGGCTACGGCGGCACGCCGGGCTTCGATCTCTACCTGGTGCGCGACGCGGGCGCGGGCGAGCGCGGCGTCTGGGCGTCGTGGGACGCGCCGATCCCCTGGGGCGGCCTCGACGCGGTGACCAGCTTCGCGGTGATCGACGCCGACGCGCCGCCGGACCGGGCGCGGGCCTGCGCGGTCGACGCCTACGTGCAGGCGAGCTTGCTCTCGACGGACCCGGCCGAGGCCGAGGCGTGGCGGGTGGCGACGGGCACCTACGTCGCCTGGCTGCTCACCGGCCACTGGGGCTGCGGCGACGGCCTGGCCGAGCGCCTGCGCGAGCCCGATCGCGGCTGGGTCACCGCCGAGCCCGACACCGGCCTCACCGGCGCCGTGTTCCTCGCGATGCTCTCGGCCCGCACCGACGGCCTGACCGGCGACTTCATCCGCGATCTGTGGACGGGCGCTCCGCAGCTCACCTGGGAGGGCGAGGGCCTGCGGGCCGCGCCGGACATGTGGCAGGTGATCTACACGGTGATGGAGGTGGGCCAGGACCCGCTCCCGCGCCTGATCGAGGAGATGGCGGTCGCGCGCTTCTTCGCCGGCGGGGAGGGTCGCCGGGCCGGCGCGCCCCTCGGCGTGGTGCGCAGCCTGCCCGAGGACGCCGAGGTGCCGCTCGTGGGCTCCACCGCGTGGGCCTCGCTGCCGCGTCGCTACGAGCCGCACGGCCTGGAACTCGAGCCGTTCGGCTCCGCCTACCTCGTGGTCGACACCGCCGACGCCCCCGCGGGCTCGGTGCTCCGGGTCTGGCTGCGCGGCGAGTACGGGGTCGGCTGGTCGCTGATCGCGGTGCGCCTCGGCGCCGACGGGACCGAGCGCGGCCGGGTGCGCGCCCCGGTCCGGCCCCGGACGCCGCGGAGCTACATCCCGCTCGAGCTGACCGACGACGAGACCGAGAAGGTGCTGCTCGTCGTGACGAACATGGGCGCGCGCCTCCCCGACGCCGACGAGCCGGAGGACATGGTGCGCGCCTTCCGGCTGATCCTCGACAAGTCGGAGTGATGCGCGCGGGGATCGGGCTCGCGCTCTGGCTCGCCGCGGCGGGCGCGAGCGCGCAGCTGCCCGAGCGCTTCGTGCGGGCCCCGCTCACCGAGGTGGCGGTGGCGCGGATCGGCGCCGACGTGGTGGCCGAGACCGACGGGCTGCGCGGGGCGGGCGTCACCGTCTGTGTGGTCGACACGGGGATCGATTCCGGGCACCCCCGGGTCGGTGAGGCGCGCGGCTACGACGCGGTCGCGCGCGCCGAGGTCGAGCCCTCCGACCGGCACGGGCACGGCACCGCGATGGCGTCGATCGTGCGCGCGGTCGCGCCGGAGGCGGCGCTGGTCGCGGCCGACGCGTGGGACGCGGAGCGCGGCGGCTTCCCCGACGAGGCGGTGGTGGAGGCGGCGCGCTTCTGCCGGGCGTCGGTCGCCGGGCCGCTCGTGATCCTGCTCGCGCTCGGCGGCCACGACGGCCCCCACGACGGCCGCGGCGCGTTCGAGCGCGCCCTGATCCGGGCGGCGGACGGCGCGCCCCTCGTCGCCGCCGCCGGCAACGACGGCGAGCGGGCGGTGCGCGCGGCGGGGCGGGTGCTGGCCGGCGAGACCGCCCGCGTCGAGGTGCGGGTCCCCCGCCCGGCCGTCGACGCGCCCGAGCTCGGCCTGTCCCTCGCGTTCCGGCCGGACGGCGGCGCCGCGGCCTGGCGGGTCGACGGCTCCGAGTGGCAACCCGGCGTGCGATCGTTCGAGATGGAGGCCGACGGCCGGCGGCACGCGGTCGCGCCCGACGGCGAGGACCCTCGCGTGGCCCGCCTGCGCACCGTCGGCGCGCTCGAGACCTTCCACGTCGAGGTGCGCGGCCCGGCGTCCTTCGAGCTCTTCCTCTCCCGCGCGCGGCTCGGCCCGACGTTCCTGCCGGCCGGGCTCGCCGGCCCCTGGGCCCGGACCGACGAGGTCGTCACCGTGCCCGCCACCGCCCCCGCGATCGTCGCGGTCGGCGCCACCGTCTCGCCGCCCGAGCGCGTCGGCCGACCCCTCGAGACGCGGGCCGGCGCGGCGGCGTTCTCGTCGGTGGGCCCGACCTCGAGCGGGCACCCGAAGCCCGACCTCGTCGCGCCCGGCGGCTGGATCCTCGCCGCCCTCAGCCGCGATCTCGAGCCCGGCGACGACGAGAACCTGCTCGGCGGCCGGACCGAGCTCGTCGCCGACGACGGCCGGGTCGCGGTGCGGGGCACCTCCGCCGCGGCGGCCCTCGTCGCCGGCGCGCTGGCCCTGATGCTGGAGCGCGATCCGAGCCGCGCGGGCGAGGCGCGCGCCCTGCTGGCCGCGAGCGCCTCCGGCGAGACCTGGACTCCGTCGCGCGGCTGGGGCGAGCTCGACGTGGTCGCCCTGCGCGACGCCTGGGACGGCCGCCTCACGCGCGCCCCCTCGCTCACCTACACGCGACGATACGTGCCGACCGACGAGGCCCTGCAGCTCACCGGCCGCGGCGGCCCCCTGACCCTGCGCCGCGGCGCGCGCGTCTGGACCTTCCACCCGAGCGCCGGCCTCCTCGAGCCCCGCTTCGACCCCGGCCCGGCCTTCGTCGGCGTCCCGCTCCGCTTCGAGGTCACCCACGGCCGCGGCGCCTCCACCCTCGACGTCCCGGTCGTGCTCGACCGCAGCCCGCGCGGCCCCATCCTCCCGAGCGGCGGCTGCGCGGTCGGCGCCCCCGCGAGCGCGCGCTGGCCGATCGCCGCGCTGCTCGTGGCGGCGACGCTGCGCCTCCGGAGGCGGCGATGAACGTGCTGACCGTGACCCGCGAGCCCGTGCCGTATCGGATCGACGGCGTCCTCCAGCCCGAGCCCGCCCTCATGCACATGTTCGTGGTCGACGGGCAGCGCATGTCCGAGCGGCTCGGCTTCGACGACGCGCGGCCCTGGTTCGGCCGGACGTGGCTCGACGGCGGCGCCGCTGGAGGGCTCGCGCAGCTGCTCGGCTCGGCCGCGCCGGACAACCAGTGGGGCTCGGGCCGCCTCGTGCTGTTCGGTTGTCACTGCGGCTCCGACTACTGCGGCGTCATCTCGTGTCGCCTCGAGCAGGACGCCGACACCGTGCGCTGGCTCGACGTGCGCTACGAGGGCGACGACGATCCGCCGCCGTACCCGGGACGCGTCGAGCGTCTGATCTTCGACCGCGCCGCCTACCGACGCGTCCTCCGCATGTGAGGCTGGTGGCGCGAGGGTTGGGGTCCTACTCTCCGCGGCGATGGTCACGGCCAGCCTGCTCGCGCTCCTCGACGACATCGCCATCGTGATGGACGACGTCGCCTCCCTCACCAAGGTCGCGACGAAGAAGACCGCCGGGGTGCTCGGCGACGACCTGGCGCTGAACGCGGAGCAGGTCTCGGGGGTGAAGCCGCGGCGCGAGCTGCCGGTGGTGTGGGCGGTCGCGAAGGGCTCGGCGCGCAACAAGCTCATCCTCGTCCCGGCCGCCCTCGCCATCAGCGCGTTCGCGCCCTGGCTGATCACGCCGCTGCTCATGCTCGGCGGCGCCTTCCTCTGCTTCGAGGGCTTCGAGAAGGTCCACGAGAAGATCTTCCACCGCGACGAGGCCGAGAAGCGTCACGCCGAGCACAAGCAGGCGGTCGCCGACCCCGCGGTCGATCTCGTGGCCGCCGAGAAGGAGAAGATCTCCGGCGCGATCCGCACCGACTTCATCCTCTCGGCCGAGATCCTCGTCATCTCGCTCGGCGCGATCACCGCCGAGAGCCCGGACGCCGACTTCTGGGTGCGGCTCGGGGTGCTCGTCACCGTGTCGGTGATCATGACGGTCGGCGTCTACGGGCTGGTCGCGGGCATCGTGAAGCTCGACGACGCCGGCCTCGCCCTCCGCCAGCGGGACGGCGCCTTCGCCCGGACGGTGGGCGGCCTGATCCTGCGCGGCGCCCCGCTCCTGATGAAGGGCCTGGGCATCGCCGGCACCGTCGCGATGTTCCTGGTCGGCGGCGGCATCATCACCCACGGCATCCCGCCGCTCTACGAGGCGATCCAGGGCGTCTCCGAGGGCCTCGGCGCCGTCGGCTGGGCGCTCCCCCTGGTGATCGATCTCGTCGCCGGCCTGCTCGTCGGCGGCGCCCTCGTCGGCCTGCTCTCGATCTACCGCCGCGTCCGCGGGTGAGCGCTCACCCGAGCGGGACGATCCACGCGTCGTGATCGGCGGCCAGGGCGCCGGGGAGGTCGACCCAGTTTCCGGAGGGGGCATGCGCCCCCTCCCGCCCGACCGGCGAAGCCGGCTCGAGCTCCCACCCCATCTCACGCGCTCACGCGCGTGGAAGCTGCGGCAATATTTGCCGCATCTTCAGCGCACGTCGGCGTCGAGGATGCGCGCGTCGGCGGAGGCGACCACGTGGGGCGACGCCATGAGCGCGCCGTCCGGATCCCAGACCACCTCGCAGCGCCAGCGCCAGCCGCCCGCCTCGGCCCGCTCCCGGAGCAGCGAGGCCAGCCGGCCGCTGTTCGAGACCGGGCGGTCGAGCCACCACACGACCTCGGAGGCGTGCGCGGTGGCCGCGCCGAGCGCGTCGATGACCTCGATCGTGTGGGAGACCCGCCGCCACGCGCCGTGCACGCTCGCGAGATCCCGGTGCGCCCCGTCGCGGCCGACCAGCACCACCCCGCCGGCCAGGACCGACTCGCCGACGATCAGCGCGTTGAAGCCGTCCACGTGGAGCGGCGCCCCGGCGAGCGCCGACATCGGGAGGCGCCGCGCGCGCCGCGCCTCCGCCGCCTCGTCCGGGCACGCGCAGTGGCGCACCGCCTTGCGCTGCCGGGTGGTGAGCCGGTGTCGGTCGCCGACGAGCTTCAGCGACGAGGTCTCGGCGTAGCCGCGGGTGAGGAGCCAGGACAGATCGGCGACCGCCGACCGCAGCCGCGCGTGCTGGTCTTCGCCGAACAGCGCCGGGTCCTCGGGCGCCGGGCCGCGGCCGCGAGGCACCTTCCTGGCTCTAGCGCCGACGACGGCGGCGGCGGCGGCGGGGGCGCGCGTTGGCGTCGGGCTTGGGCTGCTCGTCGAGCCACTCCGGGCGGCGCTCGCCGCGCGCGTCGCACTCGATCGCGAAGAGGGTGGCCGCGTCGCCGAAGTACTCGCGGCGCGGCAGGGCGCCGAGGCGACCGGCGAGGAGGCGGCGCTGGGCCTGCACGATGTTCCGGGCGCGCTCCTTCATCCGGCGCGGCACCGCGAGCGTCTCCACGACCTCGCTCATCAGGCTCTCGTAGCCCTTCATCGGATCTTTCGCGCCGGCCATCGCCTCGGTGATCGGGCCGAGCATGAGGGCCGCGAAGAGCACCGGATCGCCGGGGAGCGTGCCGGCGCGCTTGAGCGTGTCGATCGCGGCGAGGCGCTTCCAGAGGAGGCGCGCCTCCGCGCTGTCGTCGTCGAGGTGCACCGCGAGCTGGGGCAGCAGCACCCCGAGCGCGCCCGTCTCCCACATCAGCCAGTAGGAGCGGTGGGCGGCGCCGCCGCGGAGGAGCCGCAGCAGCTCCTCGAGGAGCCTGGGGCGGGCGGCCCGGGCGAGCTCGTCCCGCTGCGCGACCATCGCGTCGTAGACGTCCGGGTGGATGCCGAGGTCGAGGCGGGCGCTGAACTTGATGGCGCGCAGGATCCGGACCGGGTCCTCGCGGAAGCGGAGGTCGGGCGCGCCGATGGTGCGCACCACCCGGTTCTTCACGTCCTCGACGCCGCCGACGTAGTCGATGACGGTGTTCTCTTCGCTGTCGTAGAACAGCCCGTTGATCGTGAAGTCGCGGCGGAGCGCGTCCTCGTGCGGCTCGCCGAAGACGTTGTCGTGCCGGATGAGCAGGTCGACGTCGTCGCGGCGGCGCGCGATGCGCTTCTTCTTCTCGAGCGCGTCCATCTCCTCCTTGAACTCGCCCTCCACCTGGTCGAACGCCTCGGTGGGGTCGCGCCGGAAGGTCGCGGTCTCGATGATCTTGCCGCCGGCGAAGAGGATGTGCGCCAGGCGGAAGCGGCGGCCGATGATGCGGCAGTTGCGGAAGAGGGAGCGCACCTCGCTCGGGCGGGCGCTGGTCGCGATGTCGAAGTCCTTCGGCTTCACGCCGAGGAGCAGGTCGCGGACGCCGCCGCCCACGAGGTAGGCGTCGTGGCCGTAGCGGCGGAGCCGGCGGATGACCTTGAGCGCGTCGGGGTCGATGTCCTCCTTGCGGACCTCGGCCGGGACGACGAGCGGCTCCGGGCCGCCGGGCGGGCGCTCGCGCTTGGGCGCGGGGGCGTCGTCGTCGTCGTCGCCGCCGTCACCGCGTCCGTCGCCGCGTCCGTCGTCGCGGCCCGTGTCGGCGCTCTCGACGTCCTCCGGCGCGCGTCGACGACGGCGCCGTCGGCGCCTCCGGGTGGGGGCGTCGCTGTCCGCGGCGGTCTCGCCGCTCTCCGACGGTGAGCTCTGGGGTTCGGACGAGGCGGAGTCCATGTTGTCGAAATCTCGGAGGTTTCGGCCCTCGCCGGTACCTCCGCACGCGCTCCGGGGCCGCGTCGGCGCGGCGACGTGCGCCAAGTCACCCCTTAGCAAGGCTGGCTCATCCCGGCAACGGGCTATGGTGCGCCCCGATGGCTGAATCCGAGCTTCGTGCCCTCGCGGGCCAGGTGATCGTGGCCGGCTACCCCGCCGGCGATCCTCCCGAGGCGATCCGTCGCCGCCTCTCCGAGCGGGCGCTCGGCGGGGTGATCCTCTTCAAGCGGAACCTCGAGGGGCTGGCCCCGGTCGAGGTGGCGGAGCACCTCGCGGGGATCGCCGCGGCCACCGCGGGGCCGGCGCCCCTGGTCGCGGTCGATCAGGAGGGCGGGCGGGTCGAGCGGCTGAAGTCGCCGGTGCTGGAGCTGCCCCCGATGCGGGCCCTCGGCGACCACGACGACGTCGGGCTGACCCGGCGGGTGGGGGCGGCCCTGGGCGCGCAGCTCGCGGCGCTCGGCTTCACCGTCGACTTCGCCCCGGTGCTCGACGTCGACACCAACCCCGCCAACCCGGTCATCGGGGACCGGAGCTTCGGGGCCGACCCGGAGAAGGTCGCGCGGCACGGCCTCGCGTTCGCGGCCGGGCTCGCCGAGGCCGGGCTGCTCGCCTGCGGCAAGCACTTCCCCGGGCACGGGGACACGGCGCAGGACAGCCACTTCGATCTCCCGTCGCTGCCGCACGACATGGAGCGGCTCGAGCGGGTCGAGCTCGTCCCGTTCCGGGCCGCCGCCGGCGCGGTGGGCTCGATCATGACCGCGCACATCGTCTTCGAGGCCCTCGACCCCGACCGCCCGGCGACCCTGTCCAAGCGGGTGATCACGGGGCTCCTGCGCGAGACCCTCGGCTACGACGGCCTGATCGTGAGCGACGACCTCGAGATGAAGGCGATCGCCGACCACTTCACCCCCGGCCAGGCGGCGGTCGAGGCGATCGCGGCCGGCTGCGACGCGCTGCTGATCTGCAAGACGGTCTCCCTGGTGGACGAGGCGGCCGAGGCGCTCGCGTCCGAGGCCTCACACGACCCCGCGTTCGCGGCGCGGCTCCGGGAGGCGGCGGCCCGGGTCCACGCGGCGCGCGCCCGGCTCACCTGCGCGCCGGTCACCGACCCCGACGCCCTGCGCCGCCTGTTCGACGCGGCGGCGCCGCTCCGCGCCGAGCTGTCCCGGATGGGCTGAGCTCGCGTATCCTCGTCGAGACGGGGGCACGGGTGGAGGAGCTCGAATCGCTGAGGGCGGAGAACGGCGCGCTGCGACGCGCGATCGCGCTCCTGCACGAGATCTCGGTGCTCGTGCGCTCGGCCCAGGAGCTCGAGCCCACCTGCTACGCGCTCCTCACCGGGGTGACCGCGGGGGTCGGGCTGGGCATGCATCGGGCGGCCATCTTCCTCGGCGAGCCGGGCGCGCCGCTGATCGGCATGGCCGGCGTGGGGCCCAGCGACGAGGCGGAGGCCGACCGGGTCTGGCGGTCGATCGCGGCCGAGCGGCCCGATCTCCAGACCCTCTACGAGGCCGGGCTGGCGCGGCGGGCGTCCCCGGGCCGCTTCGACCAGCGCGTCCAGGGGCTCGAGGTCGACCCCCGCGGGCGGAGCCCGATCGCGATGGCGCTGCGGCGGGGCAAGGTGGTGCACGGCGAGGGCGACGACGACCTGGCCGGCCTGCTGCACGTGCCGTCGGTCCTCGCCGCGCCCCTCCGCGGTCAGCGGCGGATCCGCGGTGTGCTGGTGGCCGACCGCCGCTTCGACGGAGCCCCGATCGACGACGCGACCCGGCTCGTCTTCGACCTGCTCGCCGATCACGCCGGGCGCGCGGTCGAGACCGCCGAGCAGTTCGAGCGGCTCGCGCGCGAGGCCCGCACCGATCCCCTCACCGGCCTCGGGAGCCGGCGGAGCTTCGACGAGCGCCTGCTCGAGGCGGTCGCCGCCGCCCTCGCCGATGGCCCGAGCGTCGGGCTCCTGATGATGGACCTCGACGACTTCAAGCTGCTCAACGACACCTACGGGCACCCGGCGGGTGACCGCGTGCTGGCCGCCATCGGCGAGCGGCTGCACGCCACGCTGCGGCCGGGGGAGGGCTACCGCTACGGCGGCGAGGAGCTGGCGGTGGTGCTGCCGGGGGTGCGGGCCGACACGCTGAGCGCGGCCGCCGATCGCATCTGGAAGGCGATCACCGACGCGCCGGTCGATCTGCCGAGCGGGCCCGCGGTGCGCATCGGCTGCTCGGTCGGCGGGGCGATCCTGCCGGGGCGCGCCGAGGACGCGGAGGGGCTCGTGCAGGCGGCCGACGAGGCGCTGCTCCGGGCGAAGGGCGAGGGGAAGAACCGGATCCGGTTTGCGTGACCGGGCGGGCTGACGCATCCCTCCCGGTCCGATGCGGATCGCCTCCTGGAACGTCAACGGGCTGCGCGCCGTCACCCGCAAGGGCTTCCGAGACTGGCTCGACGGGGTCGGCGCGGACGTGGTGGGCGTGCAGGAGACGCGCTGCCTGCCCGAGCAGGTGCCGGACGCCCTGCGCGACGACGACGCGTGGCACCAGCACTACGTGGCCGCCGAGCGCAAGGGCTACTCCGGCGTGGGCCTGCTCTCGCGCCACCCGATCGACGAGGTCGAGCCCTCGCTCGGGGTGAAGACCATGGACCGCGAGGGCCGGGTCCAGATCGCGCGGATCGGCAAGCTCAAGGTCGTCAACTGCTACTTCCCGAACGGCAACGGCAAGGACCGCGACAACAGCCGGGTGCCCTTCAAGCTCCGCTTCTACCGGCGGCTCCACCGGGTGCTCGACCCGGCGAAGAAGGCCGGCGAGCCGATCGTGGTCATGGGCGACTTCAACACCGCGCCCGAGCCGATCGACCTGGCCCGCCCCTCCCAGAACCGGCGCACCAGCGGCTTCCTGCCCGAGGAGCGCGAGGAGCTGAAGCGCTGGCTGAAGACCGGCTGGGTGGACTCCTTCCGCGTCTTCGAGGACGGCGGCGGACACTACAGCTGGTGGAGCCAGCGCTTCGGGGTGCGCGAGAAGAACATCGGCTGGCGCATCGATCTCGCCCTGGTGAGCCCCGCCGCGGCGAAACACCTCACCGGCGCCACCATCGAGCGCGACGTGCGCGGCAGCGACCACTGCCCGATCACCCTCGAGCTGGACGACGCCGTCCTCGGTTGACGTCTCGACGCGGCCGCCTCGGGGCCTTAAAGTCCGACCGTCGGGGCCCGGACCGGGCCCCCGGAAGGAAACGAAGACTTTTTGCAGATCTACGGCAACACCAACGGGCTCGCGCCGTCCGACATCAAGGCGCTCGAGCGCATCTACCGCCGCAAGGTCCCCTTCGATCGACTCCTGACCCCCGAGCTGACGCGCTCGCTCTGCGACGTCGCGCACCGGACGGGGCGGCAGGTGGGTGTGCTCGTGGACCGTCGCGGGACGGTGGACTTCGTCATCGTCGGCGACGCCCACAAGCTCTGGCTGCCCGACTTCGGTCGCCTCCGCGCCGCGCAGGGTCGCTTCCGGGGCCTCCGCCTGGTCCACACGCACCTCAACCAGGAGGGGCTGACGCGGGACGACATCGTCGACCTCACGCGCCTGCGCCTCGACCTGGTGGCGGCGGTCTGTCTCTCGCCCGAGGGCCAGCCGACCTCGGTGCACTACGGGCACAGCGTCCCGGTGCCGGACGGCTCGGGGCAGACGCCGTACGTCACCCACGGGCCGATCCCCTACGGCAAGCTCGACGTGAACCCCGAGCAGCTGATCGGCGCGCTCGAGGAGGAGTTCGCGCGGGCCAAGCGGGGCCGCGAGGTCGAGGCCAAGGACGGCCGCGCGATCCTCGTGCACGTGACCGACAAGCGGAACGCGTGGGGCGCGGAGGGCTCGCTGCGGGAGCTCGAGGAGCTCGCCCACACCGCGGGCGTCGAGGTGGCCGACACCGTGCTCCAGGTGCGCGACCGGGTGGACCCGAAGTTCGTGCTCGGCCGCGGCAAGGTCGACAGCGTCGTGCTGCGCGCGATGCAGCTCGACGTCGAGGTGCTCATCTTCGACCGCAACCTCAGCCCGGCGCAGTCGGCCGCGCTCGCGCGCGTGACCGACCTCAAGATCATCGACCGGACCCAGCTCATCCTCGACATCTTCGCCCAGCGCGCGGAGAGCCGGGACGGCAAGCTCCAGGTCGAGCTCGCCCAGATGAAGTATCTGCTGCCTCGGCTGGGCGCGAAGGACGACTCGCTCTCGCGTCTGACCGGCGGCATCGGCGGGCGCGGCCCCGGTGAGACCAAGCTCGAGATCGGCCGCCGCCGCGCGCGCGAGCGGATCACGCGCCTCGAGCGCGAGCTCAAGAACCTCGGCAAGCAGCGCAAGCAGCGCCGGAGCCGCCGGGCCAAGCGCGGCGTGCCGATCGTCTCGATCGTCGGCTACACCAACGCGGGCAAGAGCACGCTGCTCAACGCGTTGACGGAGTCGGACGTGCTCGCGGAGGACAAGCTCTTCGCCACGCTCGACACCCGCAGCCGCCGCATCCGCTTCCCGCGCGAGCGGGAGGTCATCATCACCGACACGGTCGGCTTCATCCGGGAGCTGCCGAAGGACCTCTTCGCGGCGTTCCGGGCGACGTTCGAGGAGGCGCAGGACGCCGATCTGCTGCTGCACGTGGTCGACGTCAGCGATCCGGCCCTCAGCGACCACATGAAGACGACCGAGGAGATCCTCTCGAAGCTCGACCTCGTCTCGGTGCCGCGGCTGCTGGTGTTCAACAAGGCGGACGTGCTCTCCGAGGGCGAGGCGGCCCGCATGGCGGAGGCGCGCGACGGGATCGCGGTGAGCGCGCTCGATCGCGCGAGCCTCGAGCCGCTCCTCCTCGAGATCGAGCGCCGCCTCTACCCCGGCGGCGAGGACGAGCTCTGGCCCCGCGAAGAGGACGAGGTCGAGGGCGAAGACGGCGAGCACGAGGACCTCACCGAGAGCGGCGCCGAGGCTGTGGCGTGACGCCGTGGCCGCCTGGCTCACGGGGCTGACGTTCGTCGAGGCGCTCGGGTGGGCGTCCGCGCTCTTCGTGTCGCTCACGCTGGTGTCGCTCGCGGCCGGCTACGCGGTCGAGCGCCGCACCTGGGCCACGGCCGGCAAGATCTTCGACGTGCCCGCGCGGCGCGGGCAGCTCCGCCACGAAGTGATCGGCACGGCGCTCTTCCACGTGATCTGGCTGCCCGCGGTCGCCGGCGCGCTCGCGAGCGGCCTCGTCCGCTTCTCGGGCGGGCTGGGCCGAGAGCTGGTGACCTTCTTCGGCGCGATGTTCTTCTTCCAGGTCTACTACTGGCTGATGCACCGCGCGATGCACTGGCGGCCGCTCTTCTTCCTCCACCGCTGGCACCACCGCTCGCTCGTCACGAGCCCGATGACCGGCTTCTCGATGAGCCCGCTCGAGGCGGTCGGGTGGACGGTCGGCTTCCTGGCTCCGGCCGCGCTCCTGTCGCTGGCGGGCGGCGCGGGCGCGTGGGGCTACCTCGGGTTCCTCGGCGTCGCCTGGTACGGCAACATCGCCGGGCACGCGAACGCCGAGTACATGCCGGCGCTCACCTCTACGCGCTGGGGCAGCCGGCTCTTCTCCAACCCGATCAGCTACCACGCGCTCCATCACGCGCGCTTCGATCGGCACTACGGCTTCGCGACCGCGTGGATGGACGCGATCTTCGGGACGCAGTGGCCCGACTGGATCCCGCTCAGCCGCCGGGTGCGGGGCGGGGCCCCGATGACCAGCCTCCGCGAGCGGGCCGACTGATCGAGGTGCGGCAAACATTGCCGCAGCTTGCACGCGCGCGCGTGAACCCCCGCGCACCCCCGCCCCCTTCCACGACACTCACCGAGGCACGGCAGGCGACGAGCGCAGCGAGGTCGCCGCACGCGCCACTCGAGTCGTTCGATCCCGCGGCAGCGGGCGGCCAGCTCGCGCGCAGCGCGAGCGCGAGCCGCAGGGGCCCCCAGCGCCCCGTCG
>Ga0310345_10000390_pt1 | contig 69283 bp, 61 predicted proteins | sample HC15DNA20500_MG_FD_204667 | JGI IMG/M metagenome (GOLD analysis project Ga0310345, IMG submission 204667) | Marine microbial communities from station ALOHA, North Pacific Subtropical Gyre - HC15-DNA-20-500_MG | ecosystem: Environmental > Aquatic > Marine > Oceanic | place: Pacific Ocean: North...
CTTGCTGTCCATCCTATCCCCGGGGGGTCGCGCACTCTATCAACTCGGGATGACGGGCGGTGTAGCATGGCAGCTCGGTTGGTGGTGGACTCTTTTAACGGCCATTTATCTGCACGGTGGTCTACTGCACATCGTCTTCAACGTAATGTGGATCCGCAACCTCGGACCAGCTGCTGCCGACGCCTACGGCCCGGCGCGCACATTCGTGCTGTTCAATATCTCCGGGGCCGTCGGTTTCCTAGTGTCGAATTTCATGTCCGGCGTGCCGACAATCGGTGCGTCCGGGGCTATCTTTGGACTGCTCGCCGCGCTGATCGTCTATGGCCGCAAGCGCGGCGCGTCGATGATGACTCAGCAGTTGTGGCAATGGGCCATCATCCTTGGGATTTTCGGCTTCGTCATGCCGAGTGTAAATAACTGGGCGCACGGCGGCGGATTCGCCGGTGGTTGGGTGACGGCTCACCTCATGGGGTTCAGCGACGAGCATCGCGAGAGCACTGGCGTGCTATTAACCAGCCTGTTATTGATTGCATTGACGGCCATTGGATTCGGACTTTCGTTCTTCAAGGTGACCGGCATCCTACTGTACGAGTAGGTCATCCTCACCCAACCCTTTAGTTGTCTCCAGCAAGATAGCCGCTTCTTCAGGATGTGTGCGCTACTCGGCCGGAGGCCGCCGCCGCCGCCGCCGCCGCTTTTTTTGGCGGGGCCGCGGGCCTTTAGCTGCAAGGTCTCGCCAGCGAGCCACTGCTTCTGGATCCTTTCCGTGAATCGCGAGCCACGTCAGTGCGTCGGCAAAGCTGGGACGCGTCAGGATGCCGCGCACCGCACGCGACGGTAGATCCGGATCTGTGAGTCGAGATTGCAGAACGAGGGCTTGTCGGAGTCTGTCAACATCACGCCGAGCAACAGGCAACTGTCCAAGTGATACGCCGATTGATCGGTCGTCCCGTCGGCGAGGCGTTAAATCGATTTCTTGTACCGGTGCCACGAGGCTGCCGAGCAAGATGGTATTCGAGAGCGTGTCCGGCACTTTCGCGAACTGTGCTCGATATGCATCGAGCGCGTCCAGAGAACGCCACAATCCGGCAGACTTTCGTTGTTCGATTTCAGGTGCGATGTGCTGAAGCAGGCCACTCTTTGAGAGTGCCTTGAATGTTTTAGTTGACACTCCGCTTCGAAGCAGCTTGTAGAGCTCTTCAATGAGGCGGGCTGGCGACGCATGCTCGATTTCGGTGTGATTTCGCGAGATAGCGTCACGTACCGGGGTGTCGATGCGGAAATCGAGACGTGCGGCGAACGCCACCGCACGCAGCATCCGCACCGGATCCTCAACGAACCGTTCATCAGGATTTCCGATGCATCGGATGAGCCGATTTCGAAGATCGTCCATGCCTCCAACGTAATCGATAATGGCAAACGTCGAGATATCGTAGAACAAAGCATTAATCGTGAAGTCGCGGCGAAAAGCATCCTCTTCAGGAGTGCCGAACGTGTTGTCGCGTCGGATTACGCGACGGGACAATGGGCTGTCGTTGGTCGCCGTCGATACGGATTCAGGTGTCTCGCTGTCACTCGTCGGCGGCACAGCATCCATCGGCACCTGTTTTCGAAACGTCGCTACTTCGATGGTCTTCTGTCCAAATTTGATATGGGCAAGGCGAAATCGCCGGCCGATGATCCAGCAGTTGCGAAAGATACGTTTTACCTGGTGTGGGTGGGCGGAAGTGCCGATATCGAAATCCTTCGGATGCCGCTTGAGCAATAGATCACGAACACCGCCACCTACGAGATAGGCAGTGTGATTGAACTTGCGAAGCCGATAGAGAACCTTGAGGGCGTCCGCGTCGATGAGTGTACGAGAGATCGGATGATCGGCGCGCGAGATGATGGTAGGCGCAGTCACGGTAAGACTAGCCCTTAGCTTCTTTCCAGTTACGGCCGACACCGACATCGACGGTGAGCGGCACGGAAAGCTCGACTGCTTCTTCCATGCATGCGCGGACGAGCGCGCTAATTTCCTCAATGTCCGATTCAGGCACCTCGAGCACCAGTTCGTCGTGGACCGTGAGTATCATGCGTACGTCACGAGGCAACACGGCGTGGAGATCGATCATGGCTCGCTTTAAGATGTCGGCGGCCGTGCCTTGGATTGGCATGTTTACAGCCTCTCGTTCCGCTCTACTTCGAAGCTGCCCGTTGCGACTTGTCAGCTCTGGAATACGGCGCCGACGACCAAACATCGTTGTGACAAAACCACTCTGGCGACCGGCGTCGAGCGTATGATCAATGAACGCTCTGACGGCCGGGAAGCCTTCGAAGTATGCGTCGATGAAGGCCTGCGCCGCCTGCGGTGTCACGCCGATGTCCTTCGACAACGTAAACGCTGTTTTTCCGTATAGCAGGGAGTAGTTGATGATCTTGGCGCGTCGCCGCAATTCGTGCGGGTCGAGTCCACTGTCTCGGCCAAAGACCTTCTCGGCCGTTTGGTCGTGAATATCCTCGTTCCTCTCGAATGCGGATCTGAGCTGCTGGTCACCGGACAGGTGCGCGAGCACACGAAGCTCAATCTGCGAATAGTCAGCCGAGATTAACACCCTGCCTGGCGGCGCTGTGAACGCCGTTCGAATCTCACGTCCAATTTCAGTTCTGATTGGTATGTTCTGCAGATTCGGGCCGCTACTGCTTAGCCGACCGGTTGCTGCGACGGCCTGATTGAATGACGTATGAATACGACCGGTCTCCGGATTAACGAGCTGCGGTAGTGCATCAATGTAGGTTCCTTTGAGCTTCTGGAGGCTCCGCCATTCCAAAACTTTCTGCGGCAGTCTGTGGGCTGTCGCAAGTTCTTCGAGCACTGCGACCGATGTCGACGCGGCCTTCGTCTTACCAGTTTTCTTGAGTGACGGTAGTTGTAACTTGTCAAAAAGGATGACTGAAAGTTGCTTCGGGGAGTTGATGTTGAACTCCTCACCGGCCAGAGCATAAATCTCAGTCTGGCAATCGCCGAGCTGCTTTCCCATCCAAGCCGACTGTGTCGCGAGCGCGTCTGTATCAATTTGGACTCCGGTGCTTTCCAGATCTGCGAGCACTGGTAGCAGTGGGAGTTCAAGTTCACGATAGAGTTTATCGAGACCTTCGTCGGTGAGACGTTTCGTGAACCGATTGGCGAGCTGCGTTGCGAGGTCACTCTGTTCCCCAGCGAACTCGAGCATCGCATCGGGCGGGACGTCGGCGAAGCTACGCGCCTTGACACCCTTACCTACGATTTCCTCTTGCGGAATAGCCTTATAACCGATCTGCTCGAGCGCCAATGCGCCAATTTCGTGGCTACTGGTTGCATCAAGTAGATAGCTTGCAATTAGCGTGTCGGTGGCGATTCCACGGAGAGTAATATCATGACGACCGAAAACGAGTATCGCCTGCTTCAGATCATGGCCGAACTTGGACACGGTCTCGTCCGCTAGTAGTGCGGCGAGTATTTCGATGGCGCCTGCGCACGAAAATTCGCTTTCCGCAGTAAGTGCGCGATGTCCGAGAGGTACGTATCGAGCGTGATGCGGACCCGCTGATAGAGACAGTCCGACGAGGTCAGCTCGCATCGGCCGGTGGCCATCGATGATCAAGCCGAGACCAACCTGTCGGCCGGAGCCAAGCGCTTCGACCAGAGCCACCAAGTCTGACTGGGAGCGGACGACGTCGTAATCCTTTTCCACCGTGGCAGTGGTCGGTGCGTACTCGGGAAGTAGCGTGCGGAAGCCAAGCGATGAAAAGAGCGTGAAGCATCGCTCCAATGATGGGCCGCGGTAACGAAGGGCGTCGCGATCGAATGGTACCGGTACGTCGGTGCGAATGCGTACGAGCTCACGGCTGAGCCGCGCGTCGTCCGCGTGCTGCTCGAGGGCGCTCCGGTAGCGCTTCTGTTTGATGTCTGACGCATGCTCAAGAAGGGCATCAAGTGTGCCATGGGTTGCTATCAAGCCCCGGGCACCCTTTTCGCCGATACCTGGAACACCTTTAACGTTATCGACGGCGTCTCCCATGAGGGACAAGACGTCGACGACCTGCTCGGGGCGAACACCGAACTTTTCCTGCACTCCGTCAGCGTCGTACCACGTTGCGGGATCGCGCGGGTTGAAGACTCTGACCCCGTTGCGTACTAGCTGGAAGAAGTCCTTATCGCCAGTGACGATGACGACCTCGAAGCCGTCACCAAGTGCGCGTTCGGCCAACGTACCAATCACATCGTCGGCTTCGAACTGCTCATGCGTGAGTACCGGAACGCCGAGGGCCTCGCATGCCTCATGCACCCAGGGCACCTGATCAACCAAATCGCTTGGCATCGGCGCCCGGTTGGCCTTGTAGTCAGCCGCGAGTTGAGTCCGGAAGGTCGGACCTTTGAGGTCGAACGCGGCAGCGATCAAGGTTGGTTCATGGTCAGTGATTAGCTTCCGGAGCATTTTTACAAAGCCGTACACAGCGTTCGTCGGCTGGCCGTCGGGACCGGTCAGGTCATGAATCGCGTGATACGCGCGATACATCTGCGAGCTGCCGTCGATGAGGAAGACCGTTCCGGAGGAGGGCATGTGGCACTTGGAGTGTACCATCTAGTCTGACAAGTCAATTGCCTCAGACTGGGGAGAATGTGAGGTGTAGTGATTGACTTCGGCCTCGTCATGTGGCAGCCGGATGGACATGGCTCGGTACCTTCGCTGCCGGTAGCATGTCGAGACTGGATCGACCCGACGGTGTGCCCACAATTTTGTTGAGCAGTTGTCGCAACAGTTAAAGGTTCTTCAGCAAGCGCGCCCATCCGGTAGCTGTGCGACGTAGCTCTTCTTGGTCGTATATACTGCGCCGCTCTCGGTGACCGTGCGTTCGGTATCCTGCCACGTCGCCCGTTTACTCCTTGTTATGCTCTTTCGGGTGCAACAAGATGAGTCTGTTGGCATATCAACTACCTATCGAGCAAGGGTCATGTCAGGATGTCTAGGGCCAAAACCGGTAAAAATCCGAGTGTGCGCAATCACGTCGGATGTGCTGTGCCTGTTAGAGGTCAGAGTACGAGCACAGTGCCAATGCCCGCCGCGATGAGCACCACCTGACGTATGGCACCCACATCGATTGCGCCGCGATGCAGGCCGGGGATTAGGTCGGCCATCGCGACGTAGAGGAAGTTCCCGGAAGCAAAGGCGAGCACGTAGGGAAGTGCCTGCGGCACCCACCCGGCGGTGCCATAGATCGCCAAGGCCCCGAGGATGCCGGTCGTGCCGGCTAGCGTGTTCATTATCAGCGCACGCCGGCGCGAATAACCGGCCCCAAGTAGGATCGCGAAGTCCCCGACCTCTTGGGGAACCTGATGGGCCGCCACCGCAAGGGCTGTCGTCAGACCGAGCGGAATAGACGAAAGAACCGCCGCGCCAATGATTGTGCCGTCGGTGAAGTTGTGGATCGCACCGCCGACCAGAACGAGCGTGGCACTGCTACGGGCTTGTCCATCATGCGCATCGCAATCGTTGACGTGGCAGTGGCGCCAGATGACGAGTTTCTCGACCATGAAGAAGAGGAGGATCCCGGCGAGGAGAGTCCCGAGCACGGCGGAAGCGTCAAGTTGTTTAAGTGATTCGGGCAGGATCGCCAGGAGCGCTACCCCTAGTAGGGTGCCGACCGCGTAGCTGATTAGCCACGGGATCAGGCTTGACCGGGTCGAGCTGGGGAGAAGCAGAAGCAGTGAGGCAATGGCTAAGCCACCAAGGCTGCCAACGACGCTGAGGCTGAGGGCGACCGCCAGAACAGGCACGGGCGGATAATAACAAATGCTCTGTGACAGGGCCTGTACAGAATGCGTCGACCACCGATCGGCTCGAACCAATTGAGGGTCGAGCGTCTCTACGGACAGGTTGGTAGTTAGGGTATTGCCAGGTATTGGAAACTTAACACTGGTGCTTATTGATTATCCGGTCGACTCGGGCTCTTAGTTATGCTCGTCGGATGACACTACTTTGTTCCCTCCACGAATATCTGGCCGTCGCCTTCCGCCAGGAGCCGCACCCCTCGAAAGCCCTCGGCTTTGAGAGCTCCCTGCGCGCCGCCGTTGGCCAAATACTGGGCATCCAGCGTTCGCTGGGATAGGAACGCACCCAGTCCGCCGCGCACCGCCTGTTCGATGATCAAACACCGTCCCCCGAGCCGCAACACCCGAAGGGCCTGCTGGAGACACACGACCCGGTCGTTCATGTGCATCTTCCCGATAACGTTGCTTGCGACGACGACGTCGAAGGTTTCCGGGTCGAAGGGGAGCGCACCAAGTGCGGCGGTCTTCACCTCGACCAGCACGCCAGTCCTGGCCACCGCGCGTTCGAATCGATTGGCCTGGTCCACGTTCTCGACAACGGCACATGCTTCGCCACTGATGCCGACCACTCCTGCAAGCGCGGCAATCAGTTCGCTGTCGTCGCCGTCTAGCTGTAACACCCTGGAGCCGAGCTTGAGGCCCGCCATCGAGACCTCAAGGTCTCGTGGGCCGCTGTTCCCCTTAAATTTGAATAGGGACATCGATTAATACCCCAGATTCCAAGGACACGAGCGACGTCATGATATAGTTTCCGGCCGTGAAAGGACCCAAGGAAATCGAGCCGAGCAAACGTCTCGGCGTGCTTCTCGTCGGGCTGGGTGCCGTCAGCACTACATTCATTGCTGGTGTCCACGCCATTCGCAAGGGGTTGGCTGCTCCAACCGGGTCGTTGACCCAGATGGGTGCTATCCGACTCGGTAAGCGTACGGACGGGCGTTCGCCACTCATTAAGGACTTCGTGCCACTCGCCGCGCTCGACGATTTGGTCTTTGGTGCCTGGGACATCTTCTCAGACAACTGTTACGAGGCAGCGAGTACAGCCGGTGTGATCGAGCCGACGTTGCTTGGCCAGGTGCGCCCAGAGCTCGAGGCGATCAAGCCGTGGCCGGCGGTCTTCGACCAGCGCTACGTTAAGCGCCTGAATGGACCAAATCTAAAGACCGGCGGAAGCAAACGAGAACTTGCCGAGCAGATCATCACCGACATTCGGAGTTTCAAGGCTACGAATAACCTCGACCGCCTGGTGATGGTCTGGTGCGGCAGTACTGAGATTTTTATGAAGGAGACGAAACTCCATGAGTCTTTGGAGGCGTTCGAGCGTGGCCTTGCGGAATCTGATGACGCGATTCCATCAAGCATGATTTATGCCTACGCGGCTATCAAAGAAGGGATTCCCTATGCCAATGCGGCACCGAACCTCAGTGCCGACATACAGGTGCTGGAGGAGCTCGCGCTTGAGACGGGTGCGCCGCTGGCTGGTAAGGACTTGAAGACCGGTCAGACACTGATCAAAACGATCGTTGCACCTGGGCTCAAGGCACGTCTCCTTGGCGTTGCCGGTTGGTACTCGACCAACATCCTCGGCAATCGCGATGGAGAGGTGCTGGATGATCCCGAATCGTTCAAGACCAAAGAGGAAAGTAAGAAGTCGGTGCTTGACTACATTCTTCAGCCCGATCTCTACCCGACCCTTTACAGTGATCTTCACCACGTGGTGCGTATCAACTACTACCCGCCACGGGGTGACAACAAAGAGGGGTGGGACAACATTGATCTCGTCGGGTGGCTCGACTATCCGATGCAGCTCAAGATCAACTTCTTGTGCCGCGATAGTATCTTGGCAGCGCCGATCGTCCTTGACCTGGTCCTGCTGCTTGACCTCGCTGCGCGCGCGGGTATGAAAGGTATTCAGGAGTGGTTGTCATTCTATTTCAAGAGTCCGATCCACGCGCGCGGCCTCTACCCTGAGCACGACCTATTCATCCAGTTGATGAAACTCAAGAACACGCTCCGCTACCTGCGCGGTGAGGAACTCATCACGCATCTGGGTTTGGAGTATTACGACTAGTTCCGGGACGCTAGGACCGAAGCTTTAGAACTCCCCCGCATTGATCTCATAAGCGTGAATCGCGCGCCGGTGGGCTCTCTGATTGATATGCCTCTCATCGAAGCGCACGATCTGTGGAAGACCTATCGAATGGGAACCGAATCGGTTCATGCCCTGAGGGGCGTGTCAGTCGAGATCGCACGCGGGGAATTTGTTGCCATCATGGGTCCATCAGGATCGGGCAAGTCGACTTTGATGAACCTGCTCGGGTGCCTTGACACCCCGACGAGTGGTACATACCTGCTGAATGAAAAGAACGTTAGTCGGATGAACGACGACGAACTGGCCCGAATTCGCAATAAAGAGATAGGGTTCGTGTTCCAGACTTTCAACTTATTGGCGCGTGCCACGGCACTGCAGAATATTGAGCTGCCGCTGATTTACGGGGGGGTTAAAGCGGGCGAGCGTGAACGGCGTGCCATCGACGCGGTGCGAATAGTGGAGCTTGAAGACCGGATGAACCACCGACCGAACGAGCTCTCTGGTGGTCAGTGCCAGCGGGTAGCCATCGCACGGGCATTAGTCAATGAACCGTCGCTCCTGCTGGCGGATGAGCCGACCGGAAATCTTGACACGAAAACCGGTGTGGAGATCATGGCGATCTTCGAGCACCTCTTTGAGCGCGGGAACACGATCTTGATCGTCACACATGAGGCGGAAGTCGCAGCGCACGCGCATCGTGTGATTCACATTCGGGACGGAGGGATCGAGAAGGATGAGCGTCAGACTAGGGCGAGGCGACCCACGGTTATCACGTCAGGTTAACAGGCACTACTAGCGACACTCCTGATACTCTCCGAAGACCTGCCTTAGGGTGTCTGCCACCTCGCCGATTGTGGCTCGCGCCTCTACAGCCGCGATGATCGGTGGCATCAGGTTGGTCTCTTCCCGAGCAGCCCACTCGACGGCATCAAGGGCCGAGCGCCATGCGGTTTGGTCGCGTGAGCCGCGTAGTGTGGCGACGCGCGCCACTTGCGCCGCCTCGAGAGCGGGGTCGATTTTAAGAGCCCGGACCGGCGTTGCCTTGGAGGCGCTTGAGATGAAGCGATTGACGCCGACCACGATTGACTTGCCCTGGTCAATCGTCTGCTGCGTTCGATATGCTGATTCCTGAATCTCCCTCTGGATGAACCCGGACTCGATCGCCGCAAGGACGCCGCCCTGTTCATCGATTCGTTTGATCAAAGCCACCGCGTTAGCTTCAAGTCGGTCGGTCGTTTGTTCGATTGCCCAAGCACCACCAACTGGATCTACAGTGTTTGTGACCCCGGACTCCGATGCGATGATTTGCTGGGTCCTCAAGGCGATCTGCGCAGCAGTTTCGGTGGGCAGACCGAGTGCTTCGTCCCGTCCATTGCAGTGCAGCGACTGTGTGCCACCCAGCACGGCGGCCAATGCTTGCAGAGCCACGCGCACAATGTTGTTGTCTGGCTGTTGAGCCGTGAGCGTACTGCCCGCTGTCTGTGTGTGAAACCGCAGCTGCAGAGCGCGTGGCTCTGTGGCACCGAAGCGGTCTCGCATGAGCCGGGCCCAAAGGCGCCGCGCGGCGCGGTACTTCGCAATCTCTTCAAGGAAGTCATTGTGGGCATTGAAGAAAAATGACAACCGCCGGCCGAAAGAATTCACGTCGAGCCCAGCGTCCACGGCCGCACTCACGTACGCGATCGCGTGCGCAAAAGTGAAAGCGAGTTCCTGAGCGGCGGTCGCTCCTGCCTCTCGAATGTGATAACCGCTGATCGAGATCGGGTGCCATCCCGGCATTTCTCCATTGCAGTACGCCACAACGTCAGTCACGATACGAAGCGATGCGCGTGGTGGATAGATATAGGTCCCCCGCGCGACATACTCCTTCAGTATGTCGTTCTGCACAGTGCCGGCTAACATGCGTGGTTCAATTCCTTGGCGTCTCCCCACCGCGACATAAAGCGCAAGCAGGATGATCGCGGTGGCGTTGATGGTCATCGACGTTGAGATCTGGTCGAGGGGAATGCCGTCGAACAGTTGCGCCATGTCTTCGACCGAGTCGATCGCGACACCGACACGCCCCACTTCACCTGCGGCGAGCGCGTGGTCCGAGTCGTAGCCAATCTGAGTCGGCAGATCGAAAGCAACGCTCAGACCGCTTACACCCTGTTTGAGGAGATACCGATAGCGCCGGTTCGATTCGGCGGCCGTCCCGAATCCGGCGTACTGGCGCATAGTCCAGAGCCGGCCCCTGTACATCGTCTCGTGGATGCCGCGGGTGTACGGGAACTCGCCTGGTGCACTAGGGCCGTTACCAACCACGGTGTCACGTCGATCATCGGGTGTGAAGAAATTCGAGGGCATGGACACTGGAATTGTACAGAATACGGGGGCGTTTATAGTCAAATGACCTAAACAATCCACTGTATATTGGGGTTTGATTATGAAAAACCGCCACATAAAGTGGTGTTTGTCTTGACACCTCATGGTGTGCTGTTTACAATTTGCGCGTTTTCCTTCGCAAAGTTCCCTGCCTCAAATGTCTCAATTCTCTCTCGTCCTATCGACCCTCAGCATGCGAACGAGTCGGCATGGGCGAGGGTCCGCCACGGTTACAGGCCCGGTAGCAGTTGAGGAGGTTGCAGTATGGACGACGTCGTGAATCGGTTGGCACGCGAGTTGGCCGAGGCTATTGGTGCTGCTGTTGCCGATGACGTGGGAGTTGAAGCGTGTCGAGAGAAGGCGCGTGCCGCCGGGTACGAGATGCGCGTTTCTCTGGAAGCCGAGATCGGATTCGGGAACCTTTCGGGTTCGCAGGCGCTTGCTAAGGTTGCCGCCATCTCGCCCCCATCAAAAGCTAGGGAGCGGATGGACATCACGGCGAACGACCGTCGTTTCTTGCGGTCACTACGCATAGCCGCGGGCGAAGTGAATCAAAAAGTCGAGTAGGCTTTGCGGATCCGAGTTACTTGATCCAGGTTCGCAGATCTCTCCCCGTCATCTCAGGTGGGGGCGTGACACCCATCACGCCGAGGAGGGTCGGGGCGACATCGCATAGCTTTCCGTCCCGCAGGTGATGACTCTGACGAGTTAGGTCCTCTTGCACTAGAATCACGGGGACTGGATTTTTGGTGTGAGCTGTGTGGGGCTCGTCGCGCTCTGCATCCCACATCTGCTCCGCGTTGCCGTGATCTGCGGTGATGATCGCGGTCCCCCCTGTTTTCTTTACTGCCCGCACAATGCTCGACAAGCAACGATCTAGTGTGGACACGGCCACGACTACCGCGTCGAGATTACCCGTGTGCCCAACCATGTCGGCGTTTGCGAAATTGCAAATGATCACGTCGTGCCGGCCCGTGCTGACGTCCTCGACGAGCTGCTCCGTGATCCGTTCCGCACTCATCTCTGGTTTCAGATCGTATGTGGGCACCTTTGGTGATGGGATTAAGATCCGATCCTCGCCGTGGTACAGTTCTTCCTCGCCACCATTAAAGAAGTAGGTAACGTGCGCGTATTTTTCCGTTTCGGCTAGTCGGAGGTTTGTTCGGCCCTGTGCCGACAACACGGTTGCTACGTTGGACGAGAACGTTTCTGGCGCAAAGGCGACAGGCAAGCCGTACGTCGCATCGTATTCCGTCATCGTCGTGAGTATGACGTGCGGCCAAGCTTCTCGTTGGAAGCCGTCGAAGTCGGCATCGCTGAACGCGAGCGCTCGTGTCAACTGACGCGCGCGGTCTGACCTAAAATTAAAGAACACGACCGAATCACCCTCCGACACTAGTCCCACCGGTTTTCCCTCAGCGTCCACGACTACACCCGGTTCGATAAATTCATCGGTTACCCCGATCGCGTACGAGTCAGCGATGATTGAGTGCGCGTCGGGTGCGGCGCGACCGCGTCCGAGCGTTAGAGCATCGTACGCGCGCCGCGTTCGGTCCCACCTGCGGTCGCGATCCATAGCATAGTAACGTCCGATGATTGACGCGATGCGCGCGGTGCCTGTCTGGGTCATCGCTCGTTCGAAGCTAGCGACGTAGTCGATACCTGCTGTCGGGGGAGTGTCGCGCCCGTCAGTCAGGGCGTGCACGAACACGCGCGCGACATGGTGGCGTGAGGCCATCTTAGCGAGAGCCATCAAGTGACGCTGGTGACTATGAACACCACCGTCCGACATGAGACCGACGAGATGCAAAGCGTGGCGATCGTCGGCGCAGCGCGTCATAGCGGTGACGAGCGCCTTATTCTCGGAGAAGGCGCCTTCCTGGATGCATCGATCGATGCGCGTGAGGTCCTGGTAGATGATCCGTCCAGCACCAAGATTCATATGGCCGACTTCGGAATTCCCCATCTGTCCCGACGGTAGACCGACGGCCTCACCGCTCGCGACGAGTGAGGCATGCGGGTAGCGGTTGAGAAGATCGCGGTAGGTCGGGGTGCGACCTAGCCAGATAGCGTTGTGTTCGCGAGCGGGGTTCAGGCCCCAACCGTCAAGCACGACGAGCACAACAGGGGGGTGTGCGTGTGTCATATCACATAGTGTGGATTATTAATTCGACGAGGGATGATATCATGCCGATCGGGTCGTCAATTGCATCATAACTGTCATAATTTCAATAGTTTGAAGCATGTCTAGTTGTTTGACTTGAAACCGGCGGTCGCCTATTATGAACGAGTTTGCCGACGATAAAACGACCTCGCTTTGGGAGACGAACGCCAATGAATTACAACGCCCGACGTAAGTTGATCATCGGGGGAGTTGTTGCAGTGTCCTTGCTACTGACCGCTCCGTCGGTACGTGCGCAAGATCAAGAAACTAGCGCGCTCAGTTCGCTCGAGGATTGGCAACGAGAGGAGCTGCAATCGCTCGTCGAAGTGGTCGGTGCGGCTCTCCGGGGTCAGCTCGTTGAAGAAGTTGAAAAGCCGTTCGTTTTCAACCCGGGCTTCTTGCAGGGAGCAGAGGGTAACACGTACGTACCATTCACACTCACCTTCGAGCCCGATACGGTCACAGCGTCCACGCTGGCGGCGTACATCTTTGTCACCGAGCACGTGGATCAGTCACCGGTGACTCCAGAAACACCTGACAATACAGAAACAGAAGATAACGCAGCGGAGGCGGAGCTGCCCGACGCGATCTTTGAGGAGGGCTACTTCCCCAATGTAAACCCGACCCCGGCCGAACCGTTACATCTCAGTTTGGCGTTCGCTGCGCCCGGCGGGACGTACGATATCTACCTCGCCCTTCGCGACAGCTCCGGCGGCGCTGCTGCAGAAGACAGCCAGGCGACCGCGAAGGTGATGATGCTTCATGAGGAGTTGACGATCCCAGATTTGTGGGATGAATTCCAGACCAGCACGGTGATTGTGACTGATGTTGTCGAGCCACTCACTGCACCGATGACACCGGACCAGCGCATGCTCTATCCGTACAGTATCGGCGGAGTACGGATCGAACCGAAGCACGACTTGATCTTCGGCAAGCAGGAAGAGTTGTCGCTTGTCTTTCTCGTGTACAACCCTGGCGTGCAGGACGCGTCGAAACCGGATGTGACGATCGAGTACACGTTTCACCAGCGAACTGCCGATGGCGAAGAGTTCTTCAACGACACCAACCCGCAGCAGTTCAACGGACAAACACTGCCGCCTGGGTTCGACGTGACGATGGGGCACCCAATCATCGCCGGACAGGTGGTACCGCTCACGTTGTTTCCGGCGGGTGACTTTCGCCTTGAGATCGCAATTGTTGACAACACGTCGGGGTCAGTGGAAACACGAGACGTCAACTTTACAGTGGAGGAGACGTAAGGCCTGACCCGTAGGCTGGGGACCTGCAGAAAAGAATGCTACGTTCGATTTACATCGCCACTGCCACGGTGTTGGTGGTGAACTTGATGGTGCCACCCGCCGGTGCTGCCAAGACCGCCACGGCCGAAAGGCGAGGAGTGTCGAACGAATCTGGTGTGGCGGTCACAAGCACGGAGGCTGCTACTGGGCACATCCTCGGTGTCGTCACCGATGGTGCCGGCGCTGCGCTGGATCGCGTGCTGATCTCGGCCTCTGGTCCCTCTGGCACGACGCTAGCGGTATGTGATGCCGAGGGCCGCTTCGAGTTTCGATCGCTCCAGGCCGGACAATATCTACTCCGCACACATCTGTCTGGCTTCACAACCTCACGGCGTCTCGTCGTCGACGTCCGGCCGGACAGTCCGACGGTGCAGTCGCTTACCCTACGACCCGAGCACGACACGGTGAGCGCGGCACCGGTACCGCACATCGTGGTAGCGGGTTTCGGTACGAGCCCTGCCCTCACGGCTGACGTGACCGACGGTCACAGACTGCAAGCCGTGTTTGCGCCCGGTGGAGGTACTGGAGCTGGCCAAAATACCGACGGCATCGAGCCGGCGCGTGATGAGCCGAATGCACCGCCGACCTCGCTTGCGCCACACGATCATGGGACAAAAGCGTGGCGTCTACGCCGGGCCCGACGGAGTGTTCTCAAGAATGTGAAGGGGCTGATGGTTGATGGCGAGGTCGAGCTGCCCGAGCAGTGGGCCATGGAACTCGGCTCGCCGCTCGGTGGAAGCCCTCTGGCCAATCTCGTCGGCTCGCCAATTGCCGGTGAACTACAGCTTTTGACGCGTACCACACTCAATTCTTCCGGTCAGCTCTGGTCAGTCGATTCGGTGCCGGGCCAGATTGCCCACGTGTCGCTCGCACCGACCCGCGAAGGAGCGTGGGCCGTCCGCGGTGCCGTCGATATGACCACCGCCGACACATTGTCGTGGGCCGTGGCCGGGTGGTATGAGGTAGATCCGCACGATGACCACGCGGTTGAAGTCGGGGCGTCGTACAGCAAGCACCAGTTTGCGCGCGACGACCGGACCACGCTACTAGCGCGGTCCGGTGAGCGAATCAGCCCGTACAGCCGTGACGTTGGAAGAATTGAGACGTTCGATACCTGGACGGTGTCACCGCGATTCACCGTCGGGTACGGCGCTAGCTTCGCCAGGTACGGCTATCTGGACGACGGCAACCTGTTTAGCCCGCGCGCGCAGGTCACCATAACACCGATACCCCGAACGCGCGCCCGCGTCGCGATGTCACAGCATATGCTCGCACCAGGTGCTCAGGAGTTCCTACCACCTGTGTCAGGCGTGTGGCTACCACCGGAACGCACGTTCACCTCGTTGTCACGACTCGATCCGTTGCAGGCGGAGCGTACTCGGCACGTCGAAGTTGCGGTCGAGCGCGACGTCGGAAGAGGGTCGGTCGTTGGCCTGCGCCGTTTCTACCAGGACGTCAACGACCAGCTCATCACCATGTTCGACCTTGTCGGCCAGTCGCCGACCGACCGGTTCAACGCACCGGGTGGTCACTACTACCTCGCGACCGCGGGCGGTGTTAACACGGATGGCTGGGGAGTGACGTTCAGACACGACGTCGCGGGGCGTCTGCTCGGTACCGTTGACTACAGTGTCGTGCGCGCGCAGTGGTTGCCATCGATCGCTTCGGGCTTGTTCTCCCAAACTATTGGAGCCTTGCGCACCGGTTCCGAACAGTTTCACGACGTGACCACTTCAGTCGAAACCACGATTCCCGAAACCTCAACGCGTGTGTTTGCTCTTTGTAGGGTCAACACGGCGTTCACGCGAGTCGACAGTCACGGCGCCACATCGTCAGGTGTCGACGCGCGCTTCGACGTGCGCGTGACGCAGACCTTACCGTTCTCGCCGTTCGATGGCAGTAGCTGGGAAGTACTTATCACGGTACGAAGTCTCTTCCACGACCAGACGCGCGGCGCATCGGCGTACAACGAGCTGTTGGTCGTGAGCCCACCGCGACAGTTCGTTGGTGGGCTGGTCGTTCACTTCTGATTCTGACCGCAAACTACCAAACAGTAGTGATGCATCACACCTAGAGGTCGTGTTCAGGTAGGAGCCTATACGGCTTAACGATCCATAATGTTGGAGAAACGCTTCATTTTATTGAATCAGACTGACTATGACTGTGCAAATTAGCAGTTCTGCAGTTAGTTGTGACGTTTTCCGTTGCGTGTAGCCGGAACGGTATTTGCATTTTGAGATTAGACGTAGAGATGCAGGGATGACATCTGCTAAACGTAAGGTGACGGCGCGCCAATACCGCGGGGGCTGGAGTCGGGCGCTCCTGGCCGTGGGAGTTGTCTCGGTACTCGTCTTCCTGGCGGTGGCGAACGCGGTGGTCCGCGCCAACTGGAGCGAGGTCGAGGACGGTGTGCTCTGGGTCGAACGGGCCGAGGGGCTGGTCGCTATGGATGTCGCGCCGCGCTCGACTGGAGCTCGCGCAGGCATCGAGCCAGGCGATGTACTTCTCTCCGTTGATACGTATGTTGTCGAAACGCAGGCCGACGTCCTGGCCGTGCTCCATGCAGGGGTCGTGGGAACACGCGTTGATTACTCGGTGCTCCGTGTCCGAGATCAGGTACTGCTTGAACTGACGCTACAACCTGTACCGACTAGCGAGCTCGGCGTCTACTTCGTGCTTGCTGGCGTTGGCCTGTTTACCTTGCTCGTTGGTGCTGCGGTGCGCGTCCGTCGACCTGATCACAAGGCTACCCTGCACTTCTTTTGGTTGACGGTCGCGTTCTTCGGAGTGTTTGCCTTTTCGTTCAGCGGGCGCCTTGATCGCCTCGATTGGGTCTTCTTCTGGGCTGACGAAATCTCGATCGTCTTTTTGGCTCCGCTCTTCATGCATTTTGCGTTGGTATTCCCTGAGCGGTCACCTGGGTGGATCCGCAACCGATTTGGTCAACGCGTGTTTCCGCTGCTCTACCTCCCGGCGTTAGCGTTGGTGCTCATGCAGGTCATGGCAGTCGTGGGGTCAGATGAAAGCGCCGCGTTCACGCGGGCGGTCGAGCGGACCTGGCGACTCGAGCATATTTATCTTGCGGCGTGCACCGTCGGGGGACTCGCCACGATGGTCCTAGCCCTCAAGCGGGTTCGTTCAGTGACTTCACGGAGGCAGTTGCGCTGGGCTGTGTCCGGTGCGGTGCTAGGCGGCCTGCCGTTCACTTTGGGCTACGCGTTGCCGTACGCGTTCGGATTCGATCCGGTCGCGGGATTGGATCTCACTGCGGTGCCGCTGGGTCTGATCCCACTAGCTTTCGCGTCAGCAATAGTCCGGTACCGCCTCCGGGACGTGGAGGTCATAGTCAAGCGGAGCCTCGTCTACACGGTGGTGGTGGTGGCGATGGTGGCGATCTATCTGGTTTTGGAGAGTCTGGCGTCCGAAGTATTCCTCGAGGGTTCGGACGAGCATAACTCGATCATTGCGCTGCTGGCCACGGCGGTCGTGGTTTTACTAGCTGGACCGGTGAAAAACGCGATTCAGACGATGCTCGACCGTCTCTATTACCGGGACCGTTTCGATTACCGGCGGGCGTTAGTTCGATTCGCGCGCGAACTCAACAGCGACCTCGACCTGGAACGGCTGAGCGAGAGACTTGTTTCGCGGGTCAGCGAGACACTAGTAGTCGATCGGATGGCACTCATGCTCTGTCGTCCAGATAACAAGGGTGATACCGGAGATAACGTTCCGCTGAGGGATTTCCGGCCGATTCGGTGGATTGGCTTCGAGACGCCGCCACCGTCGCTCGCACGTGGCACGAGCATCGGCGACCGAGTCTATGAGCGTCACACGGTGCTGTTGGACGACCCGTCGAATCGAAGGAAGTTTGATCCCGACGACGTGGCCACTTGGCGTGCACGCGGGATCTACTACTTTGTGCCCTGCGTATCGGAGGCAGGGACCATAGCCGTGATGGCGCTTGGCCGAAAAGATAGTGGCGAACCGTTGAGCAGCGAGGATATGGCGTTGCTTGCTGCGGTAGCTGGACAGGTTGCTACGGCGCTAGAAAACGGTCGCCTCTACGGTCAGCTTCAGCTGAAGGCTGGCGAACTCGACCGGTTGCACCAGTTCAGCGAAAACATTATCGAATCGCTGAGTGATGGATTAGTCGTTCTGGACCTCGATGATCACGTCGTTCGGTGGAACGCCCGACTGGAGCGGCTCTATGGCGTCTCGCGGGAGGATGCCATCGGCCAGAATCTCGAGACGCTGTTCGATCCTCCGTTCGTCGATCGGCTACGGAAGGCCAGACAGGAGAAGCCGGCGGGAGCAGAGCTGTATCGCATCCCACTGCTATCCCGACATTCGGCAGGCGAGCGCTTGCTTGTGAACGCGGCTACGGCTCCGTTGCTCACTCAGGGTGGTTCAACGAATGGCACGATGCTCATCGTTGAAGACATTACGGCGCGCGTTCAGCTCGAAGAACAACTCCAGATTTCCGAAAAGATGGCATCAATTGGATTGTTGGCCGCTGGGGTTGCTCACGAAGTCAACACGCCGCTCACCGGCATCTCGAGTTTTACGCAGATGCTGCTTGAGGGCGCCGACCCAGAGGATCCGAAGACCCGTCTCTTGGAAAAGATCGAACGGCAGACGTTCCGCGCCGCCAAGATCGTTAACGGCCTTCTGAACCTAGCGCGACCCCACCGCTCGGACGCACCCGGTCCGGTTGACCTCAACGTGGTAGTCAATGATGTCCTGACGCTTTTGGACCACCAGCTTGAGAACGGGAACGTCAGGGTGCGACGCGAACTATCCCAGGTACCGCCCGTCGTACAGGGGGCGGAGTTTAAGGTGCAACAGGTGTTCTTGAACCTTTTTCTTAACGCCAGGGACGCAATGCCTACGGGCGGTTGGCTCACTGTCCGGACCCAGGTGTCGGATCACCGGGTGGTGGTCATGGTGGCAGACACGGGCAGTGGGATCCAGGCGGAGCACCTATCGAGAATCTATGATCCGTTCTTCACCACGAAAGCATCAGGCCACGGTACCGGTTTGGGTCTGTCGGTCACCTATGGTGTCGTACAGGAGTATCACGGGCACATCGAGTGTGAAAGTCACGCCGGTCAGGGCACCCGGTTCACGTTGACTCTACCGCTTGCGGCTTCCGGTCGAGAGCACCCTGCTGAGGCCGTTCACTAACCCCCTGCCATGATGCGAGACGCTTCTATCCTGGTCATCGACGACGAGGAGATCATGCGAGAGATCCTCGACCCGTTGCTCACGCGCGAAGGCTGCCGTGTTCGACTCGCGGGGTCTGGTGAAGAGGGGATAGCGGCAGCGAAGGTCGAGTCGTTCGATGCTGTCATTGTGGACGTTATGATGCCGGGAATGGATGGGTTACAGGCGTTGAAGGAGATTAAACGCCTTGACGACGAACTGCCGGTGATCATGATTACGGCCTTCGGAACCTCGGGTAATACCCGGGAAGCATTCAAGCGCGGGGCATTCGATTTCATTGAGAAGCCGTTCAAGAATGACGACGTCCTGGTTGTCGTTCGAAACGCAGTGGCTCAGCGGCGTTTGGTCACCGAGAACCGCACGCTCAGGCAAAATCTCCAGGCTCAAACTAACCGGTTTAGCGACATTATCGGGCGGAGTCCGCGAATGCGGGGTGTATTCGCTCTGATTTCCCAGGCCGCGCCGAGCCGGACGACCATTCTCGTCCAGGGCGAGAGCGGTACCGGGAAGGAGTTGGTTGCCCGCGCCGTGCACGCTAATTCGCCCAGGAGCGACCGACCGTTCATTACGGTTAACTCCGGCAGCCTGCCGCCTGATCTGCTTGAGTCGAATCTGTTCGGACACGTCAAGGGTGCGTTCACCGGTGCGGTGGCACTGAAGAAGGGTTTGTTTGAGTTAGCCAATCGGGGCAGCATCTTCTTCGACGAGATCGGGACCGTGCCTCTTGAGACGCAAGCCAAACTGCTCCGAGTGATGCAGGAACGAGAGTTCATGCGGCTCGGCGGCATCGACACGATCAAGGTTGACGTGCGAATTATTGCGGCGACAAACGTGGACTTGCAGCGCATGGTGGACGAAGGTAGCTTTCGTGAGGACCTCTTCTACCGATTGCATGTGATCACCGTCGAACTGCCACCACTGCGCGAGCGTAAAGACGACATTCCGTTGCTTGTCCGGAGTTTTCTTACCAAATACGGCGAGGAGAATGACAAGGTCGGACGCGAGCTTACCTCCGACGCGCTGCGGCTACTTGAGGACTATCATTGGCCTGGTAACGTGCGTGAGCTTGAGAATGTTATCGAGCGCGCGGTCGTCCTCGCGTCTGGATCACAGATCGGGGTTGATCTTGTTCCCGACTTCGTCCGCGCGTCGCACTCGTTCCAGCTGCCGAACTTCGATATGCCACCGGAGGGGATCCCGTTCCGTAAGATCGTCCAAGATATGGAGGCTCGTCTGATCACACGGGCGCTCGAAGCAACTGGCGGTGTACAGAAACGCGCTGCGGAGCTATTGCAGATCAAGCCGACCACCTTGAACGAGATGATAAAGCGCTATGGGATTCGTCTGCGGCGTCGGAGGGCTACCATCGATACAGCCGATGGGGGCGACGGATCTTCAATGATGCGAGCTCCGCATCGACGGCGACGCCGAGACAAGATTGGGTCCGGTACAGAGGTAGCGTCAGAACTCGCCGATGTCATCGACAGGCGCATCAGGGGTGTTGAGTAAAAGACCACTGCAGCTACTAGAGCCTGTTACGCATAGTCGGTGGTTCTTTCATCGAACTTTCTTCACGTTCTCGGATCGACAGCTGCTACCAACGGGAGACAGCCCTGCGTGGTCGGAAGAAGGTGGTTTGGCGCTACCGGTCTATGGCAGCGACCGGCTCGCCAGTGTTGGGTAAGACCTACTTCACGGGTTGACCTACAACGCCAAACTACTCGCCGTGCTAGCGTCCCGATCGAGTGTGGCCACGTGGCCGCGAGCGGCGTGTGGTTTTTGAGCGACGCCGTCCGACAACTGAGCTGATCAACCGCTCGTACTTATTGAGGATAACGTCCCACCCATAGTTGTTCTTTACGTAGTCCTGCCCGTTTCGCCCTAAGGCGGATCTCATCTCGGTGTTCCCGATCAACAATTTGAGGCACTCGACGAACTCGTCGCGGTTTGCGTAGTAGAGGCCGGCGTTGCTGCGCTGGCAGTGGTCGGTTAGGACGTCGCTCCGCGCGTTTGCCAGAATGGGCGTTCCGACAGCGAACGCTTCAAGCGCGAGGAGCGATAGGCTTTCGTACGGAGAGGGTACGGTAACGACGGTCGCGGCCTCGAGCGCCTCAAGCCGCTCGATCTCCGGAAGCATGCCAGCGAATCGGATGAACGGCTCCTCAGGGATAGGCATCAGCTTCACCCCCATGAAGGCGAGTATCGCGTCGCCTTGCTCGCTGGCGTAGCTACTGAAGTACTCGATCAGTTCCTCGCATCCCTTGCCCGCGTCAATGCGGCCGCCATATAACACGAACGGTCCGTACAGACGATGTCTGCGGCGAAAGACCGCCCCGGTCGACACAACGGCACTCGACGTGTCGGTGTCGTCGTCGTCTCTGTCATTAGCTGCTGATACCTGAGTGTCATTCGAGAGCGTCTTGAGGTGGGGAGGGAGGTCGACCCCGCAGCCGACGATCTCTTGAGTCTTCGCTCGAATTTCGAAGCGGGCCTGCAGGAAACTACGCTCCACCGTCGTATTGAAGGCAACGGCTGCCGGCAGACGAAAGACATCTCGGTACATCTCGAGTCGGATCGCCGGTTCATCGTGTGCCGTTGGAACCAAAATGCTGCGACGCGGGTCGACCGCTAGACCGAGCACGGTCGGCGCGTACAGATAGGTAAAGAAGATCAGAGCGTCGTACGACGAGTGCCGTCGCTCGAGGTACTCGATCAGTGCGGGGCACCAGGGGCCCTGTTGCTTCAACCACTCCTGCTCGTCGTCGGTGCTGTGCGGGTTGGAAAAGATCCAGTCGGAATATGCATTGAAGCTCTTGATATCACGCGTCCGCGCGTTCGCAAACCGGCGTACGGTGACGCCCCGTATCCGGTCCTGGCCGTCGGGGTACTCGTTCGCCCAGGTGACGTAGTCCCGGGCGCAGGTGGTCAAAACCTCGACCTGGTGGTGACTCGACAGGCGCTCGGCGATAAGCCGGCAGTGGTATTCGGATCCGCCGAGTATTTCGGCGCCGTAACGTTGGACCACGAAGGCGATGTTCAAAGTTCGTTGAGCATGCGATCGAGCGCGGCCGCGGCGCGCTCGGTGGTGAAGTTGGTCAATCGTCGCTGCTGACCGACGATGACAGATGTTCTTAGTGTGTCATCGTACACTAAGAGCCCCAGAAGTTCGGCCGCGTACTCGAGATCCTTCGGTGAAAAGCAGACACCCGCACCACCCAGGGTTTCCCCGACCGCGGCGGCGTCGTAAGCGAGGATAGGCACGTTGGCAGCCATCGCCTCGACGAGTGGAACGCAGAAGCCCTCATGTTCGCTCAACGAGACGTACGCACGTGCGGTGCGATAGTACGTGGCCAGTTCATGGTCCGACACCTGACCGGTGAAGAGGAATTGATCACGGCGCATTCCATATTCAACGAGTAAGGCGCGGAGCATTGCATAGTACCGTGGCACCGAATCTGTACGCCCCACAAAGATGAAACGAGACTTGGCGTCAACATACCGCCTGTAGTGTTCCGCCAAACGGATGTGGTCCTCAAGCTTTTTGTTCGGGACAACGCGTCCGACAAAGAGAATGTTGGTCAACCCGTCGCTGAGTATCTGTTTCAAGGCCGGCTGGGGCGGTGCGGAGGTGATACGGCAGGTGTCTACGATGATTGGCATCACCCCCGTTCGCCGGAAGCCGAGTGTTTCAAGCTCGCGCCGGTTGTACTCCGAGTCGCCGAGTGCGAGCTCGACGCGGTCGACGAGGGTTGAGAGTTCCTGACGGCCTAGGGCGGCGATCCGGAAGATCTCCGCGTCGTAGGGGGCGAAATAGTGTGCCGGCGTAATGTTGTGATATTGGAGGACCCGGCCGCCTGAGAGGCCGGCCAATGCGGCCGTCATTGGTGAGGGGACTGCAAAATGTAACACGGTGATGTCGCCGCGTCGCGCGTCCGGATCGGTGAACGAGCGGACTTCGGCGCGGAGTTCATCGTCGATCGATAGGGCGTACAGGTCTGAATCATGGCCCTTATCACGGAGTAGGTCGCGAACGAGTCGTGCGCTATCGCCCACGGCGTCTCCCCGATGCGCAGCCGGGACCCACTGGTTGATTACCATGGTGCCTAGGGGATGACGTCCAAGGTCATGAGGTTGGTGGGCAGAGGTCCAGACAACATACCCGAAAGACGTGTTTTCGAGGCGTTCCGATCATGGACCTTCCTTGGTCCCTGATCTCTGGCCTCCGATCCGTGGTTTCTTGGGTAAGGCTTGATAGGCCGACGGTCTGTACTCGCGCAACTCCTCGAGTTCATCCGCCCGCTCGAATTGGTCCCAGAAGTCCCTGGCGACATCCGGGTGTGGCAGTCTCCGGGCACGGCGCACCTGGTCCACGAATCCAAGCAGTGTCTGGTCGAAGTTCGCTCTGAGCAGGCGGTCGAGTGCGGCATCTTGGGCTCGCAGGATCTCCGCTTCGAGGGCCTGATCGGACAACACGGCGTGTATTAGCGCTGCGACGTGCCGCGCGTCCTTGTAGTTGTACAGAACGCCTCCCCCGTCCATCGTCGACGGCACGGCCGTCGCGGCAAATGCAACGACCGGGATCTGCTTGCGGAATGCCTCGACCAGCGGCACACAGAAGCCTTCGTGCTCACTGGCAGACAGAAAGAGGTCGGCAACGTCGTACAACGCCGTGAGCTCCTCGTTCGAGACGTGACCGATGAAGTGCACGTCAGGAGTGTTCAGGCGTACGATTAGGTCAGACACCAACGCAAGGTAGTCCTCGAAGCCGCTTTGTGAACCGACGAGCAGGAGTCTAGAGGTCGAGTTGTATCTCAGACGGTAGGTATGGAAGAAGCGCACGAGATCCTCGATGCACTTGTTCGGGATCATCCGTCCGACGAAGAGAATATTGGTCCAGCCGTCGTCGAATGCACTTGCCAGTATTCGGTTCGGTGTTACGTCGAGGTGGTCGAAACCTGGCACCACTGGAAGGATGCCGGTGCGCGGGAATCCCATCTGTTCAAGCTCGGCCCGATTGAACTCCGAGTCGCCCAGCGCTAGGTCGCACCTTTGCGCGTAGGCGCGCAGCTCACGCCTGCCCTCGTAGCAGAGCTCCACGAGCGTACGATTCACTCCGATGAAATATTCAGGAGGCGTGATGTTGTGGTACACGAGGATCATCCGATCGGCGAGCGCGTAGGCGACCCGCGAGGCCCGAGAGCCGATCGAAAAGTGATGGATCAGGATGTTGTCCGGGTGGCTCTCCTCGAGTAAATCTCGATAGTCGGTGGTCAGGTTCTCAACGCGCGGTTCCGCAGTCTGTACGTAGATGCGTGACTCATAGCCGGCCCTACGCAGTACTTTCTGGATTCCAAGAACCTCGTTGCCGATGGCATCGCCATACCCCAGAGTGGCCAGCACCTGGTGCACCTGAGCTTCGTGCGGTGCGGTCGTTGCCACGTCTATCCGCCGCTTCTCGGCTGGTAGCGATCAAGGCCTGAACTGTCAGCCGGTAAGACGGGGCCCGTGGGAAGGCGGTCGACTACCTCGCGCGCGGCGGTCCGGTTACGCCGTCTGTGGCCGAGCCAGCCCGGCAGCGTTTCGGCTGCTCGTTCGACGCCATTACGGTCTTCGCGCTGCAGCTGTTCCAACATGTCCATGTACTTTCGCTCGATGACGTCCCACTTATAGTGGCGGTCGAAGTACGTGCGTCCATTGGTGGCCAACGTTGCCCGGAGCGTCCCAATGGTCTCGAGCGCGTGTAGCGTTTCGGCGAATTCCTCGTAGGTTTCGTAATAGAGACCTGCGTTGGCACGCACGACCTGACCGCGGAGCACGTCACAGGCGCCGTTGACCAGCACCGGTATTCGCATCGCCCACGCTTCGAGCGTCACCATTGACAGGCTCTCGTAGTACGAAGGCATGACTAGTAGATCCGCGGCAGCCATGGCGTCGAATTTTTCCTCATCAGTGACGAACCCCAGATGACGGATTCGTGGATGCGACGGGATCGTCATAACAGGCCTGCCGATCAGGATCAGTTGCAGTTGGTGCGAGACCTGACCGGCGTAGCGGTGGAAGTACGAGAATAACTCCGCGCATCCTTTGTTCTCATCGATTCGGCCGACGTAGAGCACGAACCGGTCACGAATGCCTGTCCGCTCACGGAAACGCTGTGCGTTTGCCTCCGGGGGGACCTTTGAGCCGACACCTACCACTACGCCTGGCACGTTGGCATTATCCGCGATGCCCTGGATCAGAGCCCGTTCCTCGTATGAGTTGTACATGAGCGCACGCACACTGCGAAATAACGGTCCAAAAATCGCGAGTCCGAGTGCCGGATCACGTTCGGCAGTTGGGACCAACAGCGCGCGAGATGCTACAGCTCTGATACCGTGATATGCGTGGTAATACCGGTAGCTAAAGAAGATGAAGTAGTCGTAATGTAACGCATGGTCGCGAATATGGCTCACGAGGGCTGGACTCGTCGGACCTTCGGAGCGAAGCCAGCGGAGCTCGTCTGCCAGAGAATGGATGTGCTCGAAGACCTGCTCGGAGTGCCGACCGAACTCTTCAGGGTCACGCTCGCGCCGTACCGGGAACCGCCGGACCGTAATGTCGTTGACGTTCTCGGTGCCAGGCAGGTGGTCATTACGCCACGTGATGTAGTCACGGGCACAGGTCGTCAGAACCTCGACCGTACAATGCTGGGCTAGACACTCGGCGACATAGCGGGCATGTAGCTCAGCCCCACCGTTGAGATCTGCACCATAGCGCTGGACGACAACCGCAAGTTTCACAGTTCAGGAGGTACGGTCCGGGTCACGCTCGGTGGTCGCGCGCCCATCGTCGGGTGGTGGTTCCGTGGGATCCTTAGGCGCGGGGGCTGCCTCGGGCCCGCTGGTATCCGGAGGCGCGGGGGCTGCCTCGGGCCCGCTGGTATCCGGAGGCGCGGGGGCTGCCTCGGGCCCGCTGGTATCCGGTTCGGCCGATGTCTTGGTCTCACTCGAGGTGGCTACGGCACTCGTCGAACGCCGCCGCCCTCGCCGCCGCCGCCGCCGCCGTTTTTCGGCTCCGCCTGAACCGTCGGCCGGAGCGTCGTCACTGCCGGAGCCTGCCCCGGTTGTTGTCGCGCGATACGCCACAGCACCCTCAAGTGCGCGCGCGCGCCGCTCGTCGAAGTCGAGGCGGCTTGCAATCGATTCCACACGCATCTTGTGATTCTTCACGTCGATCGAGAGACGGGTCATCTCCACCACGAGGTTATTGAGAACCTCGTAAGTGAGAGCATCGAGCTCTGCCCGTGCCGTCAGCTTCGTTGCGACTTTCTCAAACCGGGTAATGAGCTCTTCATGGACCGGTGCCATCACTGAGTTGATCTCGCGCTGTACGGTCAAGGCGTGCACAATGGGTGTCGGGTTGAAGAAGAATTTGAGTAACGGGTTTAATAGCCGCCTGACCCGGTACAGGAGTCGTCCAGGTAGCCCACGTGAAGAACGGTAAATGGTGTCCGCGTCGAAATCAAATAGTGTTGGTGCCGGTGGCAGGTCGAGCCGCGTTGTAGTCTCGTCCGGATCATCGTTTCGGTGGCGGTAGTGCTTGTGCAGGTCGGAACGCACGTTCTTGGGATCAAGGAAGCGCTCAAGCTTCACTTGGGCCAGCTCACGGATCTGTTCCTCGGAGTAGTCCGTGCCACGCTTTGCGACAATACGAGCGCGGATCTGCGTCATGATCTTCTCGACATCGATGGACTCTGAACGAATGTTGAATTCGGACATAATGGATGATGCGTGTTGTGTGAGGCGCCTCGCTGTCGGTTAAGCGACTGGCGAATCAACTGTCCCCCGGGTCGGGCGAGGGTAGACCCTGCCATCCTGACGTGCCTGGAGCGAGTTTAACTTAGGTGGCGGAACGTCTCGCTGAAACTAGTTTCTCTCGTCGGCTTCGATTCCAGCGGGTACACCTGAACCTCGCTAGGCTGAACAGTCCAACGGCCTTTGGCGGCGGAGAGGGAAGACGGCTCGGCACCACCCGCTTAAGGTCGCGGTCTGCTCTGTAGCATAGGACAAGGCTTCATTCGTGACGGCTTCCCCGCCATACGTATACGTGCGTTAGTCGGTGTGTGTTCTCATCTTCTTGCGTGAGCGCTTCCGCGCCAGCGCTTGCTTCGCACGGCGCTTGTCTCCCGGCTTCAGATAGTACGAGTGCTTCTTGATGTCCTTGATGATGTCTTCCTGCTGTACCTTCCGCTTGAAGCGCCGCAGTGCGCTCTCGATTGATTCGCTCTCTTGAATTCTGACTTCCGCCAAGCCCGATGTCACCCCCTCTATCGCTCCGGTAGCCGTTGGTGTCCCGTTCGAGATAGTTCGATGTGTTACGCTAGGGCCCTGCTTCCGGCCGGTCGCGAATCAGCCATCTTAGGTCGAAAGCCGATCTGCCGTCAAACTGACGTGTTCGCGACCTCCTTGCTACTAATTGCAACAAGGCAACTCGTAAGTGATTGCTAAATAACCTGATAACAAGATGAAGATCTTGGTAATCGGGGGCGGAGCGCGCGAGCATGCACTCGCTGGCACACTTGCCCGCGAGACTGGCGTCAGTGCAGTCATTTGCGCCCCGGGCAACGCCGGGATCGCTCAGGTCGCACGGTGTCTACCGGTCGACGTATCGGATCCGAACGCCATACTGGAACTGGCAACCCGCGAGTCCGTCGACCTCACAGTGGTGGGACCGGAACTGCCCCTCGCGCGTGGGGTCGCCGACACGTTTCATTTCGCGGGGTATCCACTGTTCGGACCGTCGAAGGGCGCGGCACGATTGGAATCGAGTAAAGCTTTCGCCAAGGACTTCATGGTGCGCCATGCGATCCCCACGGCGCGGTTTACGGTGTGCTCGACTGAAACTGAGGCCCTCACGGCAGTCCGCAAGGGTGACTTCGGGTTCCCGGTCGTGGTCAAAGCGGACGGTCTGGCAGCCGGCAAGGGAGTAACCGTTGCCCTCGACCTGGCCACCGCCGAAAAGGCTGTCCGCGACGCCATGGTGGCACGTCGGTTTGGTGATGCCGGGGCTACCGTGCTTATTGAGGAATGCCTCACTGGTCCCGAGGTATCGTACTTCGTCCTGTCCGATGGCCGGCAAGGTTTGGCGTTGCCTGCGGCTCAGGATCACAAGCGTGTAGCGGACGGTGATCACGGTCCGAACACCGGAGGTATGGGCGCCTTTGCCCCGAGCCCGCTCTTCACGGCAGCCCTTGAGCAGCGGGTCATGCGAGAGATCGTGATGCCGACTCTCGACGGAATGCGCACGGACGGGCACGAGTACCGCGGTGTTTTATATGTTGGCCTTATGCTGACCACGAAAGGTCCGAAAGTGATCGAGTTCAACGTCCGCTTTGGCGATCCGGAGGCGCAGGTGATCCTGCCGATGATCGAGAGCGAACTCGGTCCGGTGCTGGCCGCGGCGGCGAACGGCAATCTGGGTTCCGCACCCGCGTGGCGTATGACGACCGACCCTCACGTTGGGGTCGTAATGGCCTCGGGGGGCTATCCCGGAACGTACGAAACCGGAATCCCGATCGACGGACTAGAGGCCGCGGCAGCGATCCCCGGGGTCCGCGTTTTTCACGCTGGGACCGCCGACAAGGATGGCGCCTTCGTGACTAGTGGGGGACGGGTGCTTACCATCGTTGCACGAAGTGCTACCTTTGCCGAGGCGATTGAGCATGCCTACCAGGCTGTAAACTGTGTCAGTTTTCGTGACAGCTACGTGCGAACTGATATCGGGCAGAAGGGACTCAGGGTGGTTGCCGCAGGTGGCGACGGATAAGGTGGATGGATGGCAGAACGACAGGTGCAGATATTGATAGGTTCGGATTCGGACGCGTCGATCATGCAGAAGGCGATCGAGGTGTTGGCTGAGCTCGACGTTTCGTGTCATATGACCGTTGCGTCGGCGCATCGGTCGCCTGACCGTGTGCGTCGTCTGATAGACGAGGCGCCTACTCATGGTGTCAAGGTGTTCATTGTAGGGGCCGGGGCAGCAGCTCATCTAGCCGGTGTGGTTGCCGCGCACTCGACACTTCCAGTCATCGGCGTGCCTATCGATTCGTCCCCGCTCAAGGGTTGGGATGCACTGCTGGCTACGGTGCAGATGCCACCCGGTGTGCCAGTGGCGACGGTATCGGTCGGGAAGGCTGGTGCGGTGAATGCCGCCGTCCTGGCGGCCCAGATCCTAGCGCTGTCGGATGATCGCATCGCGGCGGCTCTTAGGGCTTACAAGGTGAAGCTCGCGGAAAAAGTTGAAGTAGCTGCGTCTAAAGTCGAAGGCGTGGACAGTAACAGTCAGTAACCTGTTCTCGCTGAATTAGTAACGTTTCGCCGGGAGGTGGGCCAAACCGCCTAGTGGTGTTGACCGTCGGTCATAAATTTCGGATTTGCTTCCTCGTCGCGCCTTGAGAGACTAAAGGTTGCGATGCTCCACGGACAGGCCACTAATCGACAAAGCTACGGCGCGCAAGGACTGTGCCGTTCGCTCCGACGAGGCGGACCGCAATACGGTGAATCCCTGGACCAACGTCGGGTTTTTCAGTGAACAGAACATAGTGTCCAATGAGCGCGTTAGCCACTCGTTCGACCGCCCGTTGCGCGAACAGGTAGGTGCGCGCGAAGAAGCCTCCGGTCTCTTCAGCCACCGTCTCCAGACCGAATTCGAAGGTGTGATAATCGGCCATGGTCACATCAAGACAAAACACTGCGGCCCGCGCGGCCTGAAGTGCCGCGCGGGCTTCGTCGTAGCCATCGCCCAGCGTCGCACTTGGAATGCCCAACGTGACGGTAAGGCGGCCGAACCCGTACCCGATTATGACGACCGATTTGGATCCGGGGAAGGGTTCGAGTGCATCTCCGAGTAGCTGGAGTGCCTCTTCGATTTCATAGGTCTTTCGCCCACGCTCTTGACTGAGTTGACCGAGTAACGATGGTCCGAGCGCCGGTTCTATGGAATTAGGATTGCCGTGCATCACCTCTTCCATGAGCACCGTCTGGACCCGGTCGAGGTCGTCTGTGAAATCGAGCCAGATCTTGAGGTGAGAGTCGAAGGAAAGAACAGCGACGCGGTCGTCCGGCGTTAACCTCGCGAGTAGTCGGTTGCTGTCTTGGAGTAAGCGGAGGAGTCCGGCGACCCGTGGCCGCTCAAGGCTTTTCTGCACGAGGACGACGATTAAACGGCCATGGTTCTCCGGTTCGAGCACTCCGACTCGACCGGTCGACTGGATGGTAGATTGCTGCGTGTCGCCGTTCCATTGCACCGATGCACCGACTCGACGCGCGCATGTTGGCCGTCGATCTCTACCTCGAAATTCTCTGAGTCCAGACCGAGCACTGGCTGCCCGGTAGCATCGACCACCCGCGCGTCGATCAGGACGCGAGCTACATCCACCCTCTCCACACGCTGCGGCTGCTGGGCACTCACGACGACCGTTGTTAGCAGTACGAATGCTGCGCAGGGTGCTGCGGCACAACGCCGTTTTGAGAGTTCAAGCACTTACGTTCACCTCTGCCACTCCACGCTCCAACCCCGACCGGCAATCCAGGAAGAATGGACGGAATTCTTATACTCATCGGGCCCGCCGGTATCTCGAAGATGAACTCCGCTAAGCCGGCACCCAATCTCAGCGCTACCAGAAATGTGCTGGGTGCCCTGGGGTACCACAGTGCGTAGTTTAGGTTCGCATACCCGACTGTTCAGACCGGCACTGCACCCCGCCAAAGGCCAAGGCTAATTCGTCAGCGAGCACTATCTCCAAGACCACGGCACCGAGGAAGACGCCAATTGTCCTCAGAAGCCACCATGCCCGCAATAACATGAGTCACGCTGGACACAGCCTGTCCTTTCTACCCAACAAAAACCTTCCCGTAATTATAGGCACAGATTGACCTTGTGGCCCCCCGCATCTAGTGTCAGACATCGTTGGACTGGCAGACGGTCTGTTGTCGAATCGCAAGACTTCAGGCGCGCTGGGGCGGTGATGCGTGCGCTCCTAAGACGCAGCTGTGAGACTAAACGACCACCGTGGTCACTACGCCGCTGAGTGCTGTCGTCAGTCTTCGAATAGCATCAGTAAGAGTGCCTTCTGTGTGTGCAGGCGGTTTTCGGCTTGGTCGAAGACCACTGACGCCGGGCTATCCATTACCGAGTCGGTTACCTCTTCACCACGGTGTGCAGGCAGGCAGTGGAGGAAGCAGGCGTCTGGTTTGGCGTGCGCCATGAGAGTATCGTTCACCTGATACGGTGCGAAGAGTCGTTGTCTAACTGCCACTTCCGCCTCCCACCCCATGGACGTCCAGGCGTCGGTGTAGACGGCGTCGACATCGCGCACGGCCGCTACCGGATCATGAAAGCGTCGTAGTTCGGCTCCATGGCGCGCCACACGTGGCACGTCGGCATCGATCGTTTTAGGCAACTCGAAACCCTCCGGCGACGCGACGTGTACGTGCACGCCGAGCATGACCGCTGCTTGGATGAACGACGTGGCGACGTTGTTGCCATCGCCCACGAACGCCACAGTCCGACCACGCGTCTCACCCCATTGTTCCTGGAGCGTTAAGCAGTCGGCGAGCGCCTGACAGGGATGCTCCTCATTCGACAGCGCGTTGATCACGCGTAGGGTTTTAGTGGCGAGTGCCAGGTCGGCAAGTCGTGCTTGCTCGTACGTGCGAACAACGGCGCCTTCCACCCACCGCTCAAGGGTGCGACCGACGTCAGCCAACGATTCGCGCTTGCCAAGTGCGACATCGGCGGACGGATCGATGAAGTCTCCCCCGAGTTCTCGAATTGCGATCTCGAAGGTTGACCGCGTTCGGAGTGATGGTTTCTCGAAGAGGAGGGCGACATAAGTCCCTTCGAGCGCCGCCGACGTCGCTGTTTCACGGTCGAGCTGCCGATCGCGCTTGAGCGTTGCCGCCAACGTAAGGTTGTGCTCGAGATCCTCCGGTTGGAAGTCGAGCACCGAAAGGAAGCAGCGACCCTCGAGGCTGCCCTTGCTTCTGGGTTTCCGTGCGGAGGTTCCCGCGTTCTGTCGATGGGCGGCGGCACGTCGATCGGCCCATGTCATTTCTCTCGTGCGGTGTTTCATCCCACTTCCCCTAGCTTTGAGCTCCTAGCTCACGTCCGGTAGTCAGCATTGATGTGGACATACTCTGCACTGAAGTCGCACGTCCAGATCATTGCGGTACCGTTGCTACCCGTGCCGAGGTTGACCGTTATTTCTACTTCTCGGCCTTGGAGGTACTCTGCCGCAGCCGGCTCCCTGTCGGCGAACACCGTGGAGTCGGAGAATAGAACCGTCGGACCGATCTCGACGCGTGCCCGTGTTAGATCGAAGGCGACACCGGCACGCCCGGCGACCGCCACTAGCCGGCCCCAGTTCGGATCTCCCCCGTGCAGCGCGGTCTTCACGAGTGGAGAATTCGCCATGAGACGGGCTGCCTGTTTTGCCTCGTTGTTGGACCGCGCGCCAGTCACGCGGACCGTGATTAGCTTGGTCGCACCTTCACCGCCACGGACGATCTCCTGTGCCAGCCCTGAGCAGAGTTCCCGGAGTCCTGCGACGAAAAAGGGATACGATGCCGTGTCTATCGGTACGTTGCTTGCCCCGTTGGCTAGCATGAAGACGGTATCGTTAGTTGAGCACTCCCCATCGACCGTGATCGCGTTGAAGGTATCGTCCGCGACCTCAACCAGTGCCCGGTGGAGCGTCACGGGGTCGATGGCCGCATCGGTCGTTAAGAACCCGAGCATCGTTGCCATGAGTGGTTCGATCATACCGGCGCCCTTAACCATCCCCCCGATGGTGTATATGCCGGCAGGCGTTGCCACGCGCACGGCCGCTTCCTTTGGAGAGGTGTCGGTCGTCATGATCGCCTTGGCGGCCGACAGATGAGCGTCGCGACTCAACGACCGCACAGCCTCATCGATCCCGCACGCGACCTTATATGTGTCAAGGTGCATTCCGATCACACCAGTGGAGGCGACGAGCACATGCTTCGGGTCGCACTCAAGTCTGTGGGCTGTCGTTGCCACCATTTCGCGGGCTGCGAGCATGCCAGCATCCCCGGTGCAGGCATTGGCGCACTTGCTGTTGACGACGATGACCGTGGCGCGCCCGTTGGAGCGTCGGAGCTGTTCCCGGGATAGTACGACCGGTGCGGCTACGGCAAGGTTGGTCGTGAAGATGCCAGCCGCACTTGCAACATCGTCCGAGACGATCAACGCCAAGTCGAGCCCGGAGGGTTTGAGGCCGCAGGCGACGCCAGCCGTCCGGAAACTGCGAGGCGCCGTGATGCCACCGTCCACGGAGACCACAGTCGATGTTGTCATTACCGCACCGGTTGTCCCAGATGAAGTACGACGGCGTATTGATGGCAGCGCCGGAACAACCTGCAAGTGTGACAGTCCGTCGCGATCTTTTCGGGCACCCAAGGGTGCGGTACGATTGAAAACCCCGTGCGGACGAAAGGATGAGCCTGGTGGGTGTAGGCGCAGAGCGTCGGGAATCCCTGCTGCCTAGCCGCGGTCACCAGCTCCTCAAGCAGGCGTCGACCGAGTCCTTGGCCCCTGTGCGCCTCGACGACGACAAGCGAACGGACCTCAGCCACAGTTGTGCTCAAGCGCGCCAGCTCGCCGCAGCCAATAACACCTGCCGGGCCGGCCGCGACCCGGAAGCGGGGCACGTGCAGTTGCACCTCACCGAGTGAGCGCGGTAGCAAGTGACCGGACACTAGGTTCTCGGTGATCAGTTGGTATACCTCGTCCGCATCGTTTGACGTCGCGGGACGTATGACGACGCCCTTGAGTGTGGCAGCTGAGCCGGGCGCGATGTTGGTCTGAATCATGTCGCGGCATCGTCGAACGCGCGAGTCAGGCGGTCGAGCGCCTCGTCAATCTCGATATCACTGATGGTCAACGGAGGTAGCAGCCTTATCACGTTGCCCGCCGTACAATTAATCAGGAGCCCACGTTTAAGGGCGGCGCCGACCATCCGCTTGGCGACGACGGGGTCGGTTTCGAGGCCCCACATCAGGCCAGCGCCGCGAATCTCAGAGATGGCGTCCTGAGTCGCCGCGAGCGCGACCAGCCCGCGGTGGAGTCGTTTGCCTGCTTCTGTAATCCGAGTCAGAAGTCCACCTTCTAATGCATCGAGGAACACGAGTGCCGCGCGACAGGCGAGCAGATTGCCACCGTACGTGCTGCCGTGGTCGCCGAATGAAATAGTACCGGCTACCCGTTCACTTAACAGCGCGGCACCAACTGGAACGCCGGCACCAAGCGACTTACCCAACGCCATCAAGTCAGGACTGAGTCCCAACTCGGCGGCGTAAAACGGATAACCGGTTCGGCCTAGCCCGCACTGCACTTCGTCAGCCACCAGCAGCGTGCCAGTGGTCGCGCAGACTTCCGCGAGCACGGCCGCCGTCGCTGTCGGGATCGGCCGCACACCACCTTCTCCTTGTATCGGCTCGACAATCACCGCCGCCGTGTTGGATGAGATCGCGTTGCGGACGGCGGCCGCGTTGTCCGGCGGGACGAACGTTACACCTGGGACGAGTGGCTCGAATGGTGTTCGGTAGGCAGCCTCGGCGGTGACTGAAAGCGACCCGAAAGTTCGGCCGTGAAAAGACTGTTCGAACGCCACAATACCGGTCCGCGCCCCGTCTCCCTGGGTGTGCCAGTAGCGTCGCGCGAACTTCAGGCAGGCTTCCACCGCTTCGGTACCGCTGTTGCAAAAGAACGCGCGGGTGAGACCTGACAGCCGCGCGAGACGCTGGGCAACCTGACCTTGAAGCGCGTGGAAGAAGAGGTTCGATGTGTGGAGGAGGACACGTGCTTGGTCGGCGATCGCAGCGGCAAGTCCTGGGTGTGCATGGCCTAGCGACGCTACGCCAATCCCGGAGAGTAGGTCGAGGTACTCCCGTCCGTTCGTGTCGAAGAGCCGCGACCCCTGTCCGTTCACCAAGACTACAGGTAGGCGTTTGTAAACCTGTAGGATGTGGTCGGCCTCAACTGTGCGCACATCGTCAGCCCGTATCATCATGTGTTCTTGCTCCGCACGGTTTGGTTCATCACCACCGCGGTTCCTGATGCTACCGTCAAGGCGGCGCGGCGCCCGTCGACGATGGTGACATCAGTGACGCCGTTAAGGCCAGCGGTGCGACAGGCCAGGAGCTTGGCTATCATGCCAGCGCCAGCCTGCCCACCGGTGATCAGGTGGTCGATCATGGCGTCATCGACCTTCGGGATCGTACGTCCGGACGCATCAAGCACACCCGCTGTTCCCCCTGCGATGATCAACTGCCTTGCCCCAAGCCGGGTGGCGAGGTTACCGGCGAGCGTGTCGGCGTTCACGTTAAATAGCCGTCCCCGTGCGTCCGTACCGATGCTGGCGACGACTGGTACGTAACCCGCGGTATACAGGTCGAGCAGCAGAGTGGGGTGATTGTCGCCGACAGGCTGTCCGACGAACCCGAGGTCGACATAGGTGCCGTCTGCCGACCGGTACCGCCGAGCACGGCGAACCTGGACTATCGTCCCGTCCGCACCGGTCAGCCCCACAGCACTGGCTCCCGCGGCACAAACGGCGGCGACCAGCCTGGTGTTGACCCGGCCGGCCAGCACGCCGACCACGACATCCAACGTTGCCGTATCGGTGATACGCAGTCCGTCGACCATCCGCTTCTGGATACCGAGGCGAACCATGTCGGCATCGATCTCACGCCCCCCTCCATGGACCACTACCAGCGGCGAACGAACGGCGATGCGGGCGAGTGCCAACGCGAGACGTCGTAACCGGCGCGCGTCTTCGAGCAACTCACCACCGAGCTTGACGACAACTGGTTTACTACGACGGCGTCGTGCACGTGTGCCTAGCAGCTGGCTGGTACGCGTAGAACGTCTCTTCGTCGTCTTGGCCACTAGAGAAGTCCCGTGCGCTCGTCCAACCCGTAAGCGACGTTAAAGTTCTGAAACGCCTGACCGGCGGCACCTTTCACGAGGTTGTCAAGGCAGACGACTAGCACCAGACGGTGACCATCGACCTTCCAGCCGATATCACAAAAATTCGTATTGACGACGTTCTTGATCTCAGGTAGCACGTCACCCGTCAGTCTGATGAACGGGGCGTCGGGATACGCTGTTTCGAGCGCGTCACGGACCGACGCCTCTGTTGCTCCGGGGGTAAGGCGCACATAGATGGTCTCCAGGATGCCACGGTCGAGCGGAACCAGGTGCGGTACAAACGTTACCGGATGCTGCAATTCTTGTTCGATCTCCGCGCCGTGGCGATGCGCAAAGATGCCATAGGCGGCCACGTTGCCGTGGCGCTCGGAGAAGTGGGTCCGCTCGGTTGGCTTCTTTCCGGCCCCCGAGATCCCTGACTTGGCGTCAATATAGATGTCCGAGTCGATGCTGACGACGCCGACGCTCGTCAGGCCCTGTAGTGCTAGGAGGGCAGCGGTCGGATAGCAACCGGGACAGGCGACGAATCGTGCGTCCCTAATTGCCGGCCGATTCCATTCCGTCAGGCCATAGACGGCCGTGGTATTGAGCACCGGGGTCTTCGGGTACCAACGTTGGCGAGCGTTGGAGTCTCGCAAGCGGAACGCGCCCGACAGATCGAACACCCGCACGCCACGCGCGAGCAAAGCAGGGGCTATCTCGGCGCTCACTGATTCTGGGAATCCAAGAAATGCGACATCGACGTCCGCGGCCAGTGCGTCGATAGAAAATGGCTCGATGCTGCCATCCCACAAGCCGGCGAGCGCCGGTAGCTGCCGGATCCCACGACTGGAACTCGATGCCATGGCAACAGCGATCTCGACGTGCGGGTGCCGCGCCGCGATCCGCAGCAGTTCCTGTCCGCTATAGCCGGTGGCTCCAGCTACTCCGATACGCACACGCTTCATGTATATTTATACTATTAAAAGTTTATACATGCATAGCGCAAACTTCTTCGTCAACAAAAAAGATACTTTAACAAGGTAAGAATAAATATTTTGGTTCATGGGCGACGTTGCGTGGTTGGGTTGATATCTGTATAATATTACATACATCTGCATATTTATGAAGCACTATCGTCAGGCAGCCATCGTGGACCTCGTCGCGCACGAAGCCATCTGTAGCCAGGATGACCTTCGGCACCGGCTACGCGCGCGAGGGTTTAACGCCACGCAAGCCACAATCTCACGCGACGTCAAGGAACTGCAGCTCGTCAAACGGGCCGCGGATGGTGCATACGATCGACCGGAGTCGAAAACGGTCGGGCGACATCGAGCTGACGTCGCGGTCCGCCGCGCCGTTGGTGAATACCTGCGCCGGGTTGACCAGGTGCAGCAGTTATTGGTGCTCCGGACAGATGCAGGGCAGGCGCAGCCGCTCGCTCTGGCGATCGACCGTGCCGAGTTGACGGAGGTCGTTGGTACCGTGGCTGGCGATGACACGATTCTGCTCATCACACGTCACGCACGCGCCGGCCGTGAAATGACGAGACTGTTCGAAGGTTGGGCGAGAGGCTCAAAGGTAGGGGGTTAGGACATGGAACGGATTGTCTTGGCGTACTCGGGCGGGCTCGACACATCGGTGGCGGTGAAGTGGCTCGCCGACAGGTACGACGCGGAGATCGTGGCGGTCACGATGGACCTCGGGCAGGGCAAGGAGCTGGACGATGTGCGGGAGAGGGCCCTGGCGGTCGGTGCGGTGCGAGCGCACGTCGTTGATGTATGCGATGAATTCGCGTGCGATTACATTCTGCCCGCGCTCCAGGCCGGCGCTATCTACGAAGGGAAGTATCCGCTGGCGACGGCGTTGGGGCGCCCCCTGATCGCGAAGAAGCTTGTCGAAGTGGCAGAAATCGAAGATGCGAGCATGATCGCGCACGGCTGCACGGGTAAGGGTAACGACCAGGTCCGCATGGACATTTCGGTACGTGCCCTCAACCCGTCGATTCAAGTCGTCGCACCGGCCCGTGTTTGGGAGATGACCCGGCCGGATGAAATCGCGTACGCACGTGCCCACAACATCCCAGTGCCCGTGTCGGTCGAGAGCCCCTACAGTACCGATACCAATCTATGGGGTCGCTCGATCGAGTGTGGCGTGCTTGAAGACCCCTGGAGCGAACCGCCCGACGACATCTACACATTGACTAAATCGCCGACCGAGTGCCCAGATGTGGCTGCTTACGTCGAGATTGACTTTGAGCGGGGGGTTCCGACGAAGGTCAACGGTGTCGCCATGCCGTTGACCGAGCTCATTAACTCGATCGAGACCATCGCGGGTGCACACGGCATCGGTCGCATTGACATGGTGGAGAACAGGTTGGTTGGAATTAAATCACGCGAGATCTATGAAGCTCCAGCCGCCACCGTACTTCATACGGCGCACCGTGAACTAGAAACGTTGGTCGTCCCGCGCGACCTCGAGCGACTGAAGAACGACCTGGGACGAACGTATGCCGATCTCGTCTACAACGGCCTGTGGTTTACACCCACGCGAGAGGCGATCGATGCTTTCGTAGCCACGGTCCAGGAACGTGTGACCGGCACAGCTCGGGTGAAGCTGTTCAAAGGCGATTGCCACGTTGTCGGCCGGAAGGCACCCTACACGCTCTACGAGCCTGATCTCGCGACCTACGATGAGGGGGACAAGTTCGACCATGCTGCCGCCGAGGGCTTCATCAAGATCTGGGGTCTGCCTGTGGAGACGGCTGCGAGCAAGCGCCGGATCGCTGACGCCGAAATTGGCGCTGGCGTAGGTCCGGGTTCGATCGATAACAAGTCGTGACGTTATGACTGACGAACGTCATCTTTGGTCCGGCCGGTTCGCGGGCGCACCAGACCAAAGCGTTTTCGAATTTCAGGCGTCGTTCGGGTTTGACCGCCGGTTGTTCGACGACGATGTCGAAGGTAGCCTCGCATGGGCTAAGGCGCTGGCGGAGGCCGGTGTGCTCTCGGCTGGAGAAGCTAGTTCCATTTGTGATGCGCTGACTGAGATCTTGGACCGTGGCCGGCAAGACCCGACTTTTGTCAGTGGCCCTGACGAGGACGTGCATGCGTTTGTCGAACGCCAGCTTATTGAGCGAATCGGAGACGTTGGACGGCGACTCCATACCGGTCGATCACGGAACGAACAGGTCTCGCTCGATCTACGGCTTTATTTGCGCCGACGTCTGCCAGAACTCCAGCGAGCTCTCGTCGGTCTCGTTGCCGCGCTCGTGGACCGCGCGGTGGCAGCCGGGCCGGCGCTCATGCCCTCCTACACACATCTGCGACGCGCCCAACCGATGCTGGCGGCGCACTTTTTTCTCGCCCATGCTGCGGCGCTGCGGCGTGACTACGCGCGCTTCGACGGCGCGTGCGATGAAGCGGATGCGTTGCCGTTGGGTTCCGGCGCGGTGGTTGGCACGAGTTACTCGATCGATCCGGCTGCGATAGCTGACCGTCTCGGGTTCACACGCGTGGTGGACAATAGTGTCGACGCGGCTGCCGATCGTGACTTCGTCTCGACGATGCTGCATGCATCGGCGTTGACGATGGTGCACCTGAGCCGGTTATCAGAAGACGTAATCATATTCAGTGGTGAGGAATTCGGCTTCTTCGAATTGGACGATCGGGTAGCCACCGGCAGCAGCCTGATGCCACACAAGAAGAATCCTGATCCACTGGAGCTCGTGCGCGGCAAGACTGGACGGGTCGTCGGGCACCTGGTCGGATGGTTGACCACAATGAAGGGTCTACCCAGCGGTTATAACAAGGATTTACAAGAAGACAAGGAGGCGGTGTTTGATGCCGAGGCGTCCGTTCTGGCCTCGATCTTAGCCGCGACCGCTGTGATGGACAGTCTCGAACTCAAAACAGATAGGAGTGAGGCAGCCGCTAGTGGGATCTTGCTCGCGACCGATGTCGCTGATTATCTCGTGGCACGTGGCGTGTCGTTTCGGCGTGCGCATGAAGTGGTTGGTGGTATTGTGCGGGACCTGATCAAAGATGGTCGTGACTTCACCTCTCTCACTCCGGACGAATGGCATCACTACGATGAACGGTTCAACTATGACGTCATTGCGAAGTTCACCGGCCGCACCTCGGTCGAAGCGCGACGCACGCCGCAGTCGACCAATCCTGACGCCATCCAGGCCGCACTCAGAGACGTCGCCGCGTGGGTTACAGCACGGCGCTAACAGGGCGGTCGGGTTGTCTCACCGAATACTCAGCGCGTTCGGACTCGTCTGGTTTCTGCTGCTGGTACCAATCACCGCACAGGAGGATGAGCCGTTCGATCTGATCATCCTAGGCGGACAGGTCGTTGATGGCACCGGAAACCCGTGGTTGCGGACTGACGTCGGCGTTCGCGGAGCGCGCATCACTCGGATCGGTGACCTTTCGGCCGCCACGGCGATGCGAGTCATCGACGCCAGCGGACTGACCGTCGCGCCAGGGTTCATCGATCCCCACACCCACGCGCGCCGCGGAATCTTCCAGGTGCCCACTGCTGATAACGCTCTTCTGCAAGGGGTGACCACGTTGATCGAAGGTAACGATGGCAGTTCGCCGCTGCCGATCGGTTTGCACCTTGAGCAAATTGCCCGCACGGAGATCAGCCCGAACTGGGGTCTCTTTGTTGGTCAGGGCACGATACGAAACGAAGTGCTTGGGCAAGATAACCGCGCCGCAACAGCTGGTGAGCTTGATGAAATGAGGACACTGGTCGGGCAGGCGATGGAAGAGGGTGCGCTCGGTCTTTCCACTGGTTTGTTCTATGTGCCAGGCACGTTCACTAGCACTACGGAGCTCATTGAGCTGGCCCAAGTTGCCGCCGGCCACGGCGGGATCTACATTTCCCACATGCGCGACGAAGCACAGGGGTTGTTGGACTCCGTCCGAGAGACGATAAGGATCGGGGAGGATGCAGACCTGCCGGTTCAGATAACGCACCATAAAGTAGTGGGTCGCGATGCGTGGGGTCTCAGCGTAGAGAGTCTCGCGCTCGTCGACGCCGCCCGGTCACGTGGCATCGACATCACGCTGGATCAGTACCCGTACACGGCAGCCCAAACGTCGATTACAGCAATAGTCCCGCCGTGGGCGCAGGAAGGTGGTCAAGCCGAGCTGGTGGCGCGCCTCAGGGATCCGGAGACGCGGCGGCGGATCAAGGAAGAGATCGTTTACCGGATCGAACACGACCGAGGTGGTGGTGACCCTCGGAACGTCGTAATTGGGTTGTGCGAGTGGGATCGGTCTCTGGAAGGTAAAACTCTAGCTGATATAGCGGTCGAGCGTGGTTTTGAGCCGACACCCGCCAGCGGTGCCGAAGTTGCGATGGATATCATTGAGTTTGGCGGGGCACGGGCAATCTTCCACGCGATGACCGAAGAGGATGTCGAGCGCATCATGCAGCATCGCTCGACAGCCATCGGGTCCGATGGCGGAGTGTCGGTGTTCGGTCAGAGCGTGCCGCATCCGCGCGAATACGGGACGTTCGCGCGCGTGTTGGGGCGCTACGTGCGCGAGCGGGGTACGCTGACTCTAGAGGACGCAGTTCGCAAGATGACGAGCGCGACGGCACAGCGCCTTGGCATCCGAGACCGCGGCATCCTGCGCACGGGGTTCTATGCAGATATTACGGTGTTCGATGCTGATCGGGTACAGGACCGAGCTACATTTGACGAGCCGCATCAGTATGCTGAGGGGGTGGAGTACGTACTCGTCAATGGCGTCGTGGTCGTCGACGATGGGCGCCACAACGGTGCCAGGCCGGGACTGGTGATTTATGGACCGGGGCGACGGTAGGAGCAGCGACTGAGCGATGGGATCATTACATTTGCCTCTCGTTCGCTCGCTCTGCTAGACTTTTTCCTTCCGACGCCGTTGCTTTCCAATTTCAGCCTCTAGTACCGAGACAGGTCCAGACGTCGGGAGACTTAATGCAACATCAGCGGGCTCGCGTGGGCGACACCGTGGATGACTATTGCCCGCGCAACAACCGTGTTACTGAACACACCGTTGTGGCCATCACCGAAGACGACGTGAGCGTGACGCGGTGTCAGGTGTGCGACATGGAACACGACCATCCAGGGACGGCAACGATGGCTGGAGGCGAGCTGGATGCCTCGGCTGAGACTCTGGCTGATCCTGGCGATGTGGTTGCTGAGGACCAAGGACCGGTGCGGCGCTCGCTCATTCGTGCCACATTGAAGCATTCCGAAGGCGTCCCGTCGAACCCGCGCCCGGCTCCCGTCTTTACCATGCACGAGCAGCCGGGTAGTGGCTCGCAGGGGCGTGGCAACACTCCGCATCGCGGGTTCTCGGGTAACAGCCGGCCAGGCCATGAGTCCAGCGGCCAGCCGAAGAAAAAAGTGGGCCGCTGGGGTGGTCAGGCCCGAAAGTTCAACCAAGCCCAGCCTAGCGGTAACCAGGCCGGGTCCAATCGCGCCTCAGGAAACAAGGTGCACGCTGACGCCGATCGTCCCGGAGGAAGACGTTCGCCACCTTCTCGGCGCGGTCGTGGTCGGCCACGATAGTGTTCTTCACCCATGGGTGACCTTACCGGCAGGAACGGCCTAATTGTTGGTGTCGCTAACAAGTGGTCTCTAGCGTGGGCGATTGCCAAGGCCACCGACGAAGCGGGCGCGCGACTTACGCTCAGCTACGCGACCGAGAGGTTCGAAGCAAATACGCGCGCGCTTGCTGACACGCTGTCGAAGCCCGCTCAGCTCATGCCATGCGATGTGACGCGGGACGATGACATTACCGAGTTGTTCAAGGAGGTCGGCAACGAGCACGGTGGTATTGATTTCCTAGTCCACGCCGTGGCGTTTGCCTCAAGAGACGCTATCTCGGAACCGTTCCTTCAGACCACACGAGAAGATTTCGCCCAGTCACTGGATATCAGCACGTACTCGTTGATCGCGTTAGCGCGTGGCGCTGCACCTTTGATGGAGCGGCGTGGTGGCGGGAGTATTCTGACGTTGACGTACCTCGGTAGCCAACGCGTCTTTCCGCACTACAACGTCATGGGTGTTGCCAAATCGGCACTTGAGGCGACCGTGCGCTACCTTGCTGCTGACCTTGGCCCAACCAACACACGAGTCAACGCGATCGCTGCCGGGCCGATCAAGACGCTGGCCGCGTCTGGTATTCCTAAGTTCACCAGGATTTTGCAGCACTATCGCGAGCGGTCTCCGCTCGGTCGCACGGTGGACGCTGGCGAGGTAGCCGAGGCAGCGGTCTTCCTGCTCAGCCAGGCGGGACGCGGCGTGACCGGTGAAATTTTCCAGGTCGACGGTGGCTACAACATCACCGGCATGTAGGGAACTCGCATAGAGATCACTTGTCGCATTTTAGTTCCATGGTCAGGGGAGAGAAAGGTAGAGCGTCGGTTGCCTGCGCCAGAACTCCCGTCGTGGTTGGATTCGGGTTCATCACCCGTGGGTGTGTCCATCTGCAAACAGGTTGGAGACGCTACGAATCTCGTTTAGCCGATATCTAGTGTTGCCCGACCATCCTAACGCGGGCCGATTTCGTTCAGACGTCAAGTCCTTTCCGGGCGTCGTCATGTTGTCGAGAGAGGTCGATTCGCGGGATGCCGAGGGGTCGGCCATCGTTGTGAGCCGGTCGATAATCGGCGTCGTCCTCTGAGAAGAGACATGACTGCTTCCGTCCGCCGAGCTCGTGGCACTCTTCTGCGAGCTGCCTTCGACCGCCGACTCGCATTCGGTGTTGGCGCGTTGCTCGTTGGGCCAGCCGTCTACACGCTGGTCGGGGACTACTCTTGGGAGAGCTGGCTGTCCGATGGTTTGGTGTCGGTGCTTGGCGCTACTGGGGTAGCGCTAGTTGTTGTTGCCCTCAGTGGCCGTCGACCGGACTGGATCGAATGACGAAGGCGACAACTTGTCTCTCCTATCACCGCTACTCCCTAAACACCTACAGCAACCCCAAGGTCGCGTTGCGCAGCTGCGCGTCCGTATACGTCTTGTTTTCCAGTACGTGGGCGCCGGTCGCCCGGTGCTTCTGTCGCGTCTTGTCCCGGTACATGTGCCGGTCGGCAGCCGTGAGCAATGTCTCGTAGTTTTCGCCGTCGGCTGGATACATTGCAATACCGATGCTCGCTTTTAAAAGCAACCTCGATTCACTCACGGTCTTGACCTCCGTCGCCGCGATTGCTGCCTGCAGATCCCGTCTCTTACAGTGCGCCTCGTCGTTCGTGCAACCCGAAAGCAAGAGAATAAACTCGTCACCGGCGTAGCGGGCGCAGACGTCGTACGTCCGGATGACGGAGCGGAGGGTGTGCGCCACCGCGCACAGAGCGCGGTCACCGACGTGGTGCCCATGGTGGTCGTTGATCTGCTTGAAGTTATCGAGGTCGACGACCAACAGCGCCAACTGGTTTTGCAGCCGCTTCGCGCGCGCCAACTCATGGGTCAGATGTATGACTAGCGAGCGCGTATTTGGCAGCGCGGTCAGGGGATCGGTGAGTGAGTCTTCCTGGGCTCGGTCAAACAGCAGCGAGTTAGCTATGGTTGGCTCTACTTGGCCTCCCACCCGAGCGGTGAGACAGGCATGGTCATCGGTGTAGAAATCCTTATCCACATGATACAGGGCGAGCGTGCCAATCAACCGATCCTGAGACATTAGAGGCGTCACGAGCACCGACTGCAGCGCAGTCGTTGCCGCCGTACCTAGTCGGTGGTTGGAGTTACTGAATGGTCGCCGCGCGCACGCCACCCACGTAGACAGAACCTCACTAATTTTCGCGGTTGACTTACCAATCACTGCGGCGTCAGTACCCATCACGAAGCGGCATTGCAGACGTTCACCGTCGACATCAGGCAGGAACAACGCACAGCATGAGTAAGGTACGAGCTGCTTCAGCTTGGCGGCAATGAGCGTCATGTTCTTGGTTACGCCAAGGCTTGCGCCGAGCGATCGTGCAAGGTCGTAGAGTGCATAGGCCTCGTGGTGGGTACGCTTGCTCTCGCTGTAGAAGCATTCGTCCAGTGGCGGTACCCGTTCACGAAGCTCGCCCGCGACCGCTTTCGTGCTGGGAGAGTCTCCGGTTCCGATCTCTTCGATCGTGGACAGTACCTTGATAAATTGCTTGATGAGGGCAGGGTCGATGCTGGCACCGGCCTCTTGCGTCAATAGTTGCAATGCAGCATCGTGTGAGATTGCGTTGTGGTACGGTCGGTTGCTCGTCAGCGTATCGTACATTTCGGCCACAGCTAGAATACGCGCACCAATCGGTATTTGCTCGCCACTGAGCCCGTCAGGGTACCCACGTCCGTCCCAACGCTCGTGATGACTGCGAATGAGTGGAGCCACCGGTAGCGGGAAGGGTACCGATTCAAGGATGTCTGCACCGACCTTGGGATGCCGGCGGACCATCTCGAGTTCCTCGTCGGTCAAGGGGGCCGACTTCCACAGGATGCACTCAGGAATTGCCAGCATGCCGATGTCATGAAGCAATGCGGCGACTCGGATTGCCTGGGTTTCCTCACGGCTAAAATTCATCGAGCGGGCGAGGGCGACGGCGTAGGCTTGTACACGCTGCGCATGGGCAGGCGTTGAGCGCTCACGGGCTTCGATTGCGCCGGCAAGGGTTTCAATAGTGACGAGGTGAGGATCGCAACTCGATTCACCGACGACATCACCCGTGTGCCGGAGCCGACTGTGGGCCGCAGTTGCGCCGAGTGTAGTCAGAGCGGTGACGAGCACCAGACCTGCCTCATCTAAGTTGGTTGCCGTCGCGAGTAGGACCCAGACGACGACGAGGGCCAGCATCGTAGTGAGCATCAGAGCACTCCTCACTAGGGTGCGGGTTGTTAGCTTCCCTCTCCACTCCCACTCGTGGCGTCGGTCGGGCTCAGGCCGTATTCCATGATCTTCCGACATTCGTCAAGATTACCTCTAAATTGGAACATTTCCGGAAACCCTGCCCAGTATTGTGGCGAGGTCCGGGAGTGAAATCCGCCACTCTCGAGTGGACCAAGTCGCTCATACAGTTAGGGACTGTTAAGCTTGAGATACGTGCCGCACCGTTCTCCCGGCTCACCGGGCGGTCGAGGTCAGCGTTACTTACACGGTGACCCTATTCGCTACTATCGACCACAAGGCAGCGCCGACATCCGTCGCCTGATCGATGAGGGATTCCAAGCTTTCAACGCCGGTCGGTTGTCCGAAGCGTGTCACGTTTTCACCGATCGGATGCTCGACACCGCGCACGACACGACGGTCGGATTGACGATAGCTGGCGCAATGACTCCCGCCGGTCTTGGTGGGTGCGTCATCGAGTTGATGGAACGGGGGTTAGTAGACTTCGTTATCAGCACCGGTGCCAATCTCTATCATGACTTGCACTATGCACTGAACTTCACCTTGCACCGAGGGTCGCCGTTTCTCGATGACGTCGAGCTCTACGAGCACGGTATTATCCGGATCTATGATGTTTTGTTTCCCGCGACCGTCTTACTCGACACGGACGAGTACCTTCGTGAGTTTCTGGTCCGCGAACAGCTCGATGGTCCGGTTTCGAGTGCTGAGTTTCACTATCGGCTAGGATGCGATCTGCTCGCTCGGCAGCCAGACTGCGACGACTGCTCGGTCCTCGCCAAGGCCGCCGCTGTCGGTGTGCCGATCTACACATCATCACCTGGCGACAGTTCTATCGGTATGAACATCGCCTACCACGAGCTAATCGAGGGCAGCCAGTTTATGATCGATCCTAACCTAGATGTGAACGAGGTCTGTGCCATCATCCTCGCCGGTGAAAAGAATGGCTGTGTCATCCTCGGTGGTGGATCGCCTAAGAATTTCTACCTGCAAGGGCAACCGACTTTGTGGGAAGTCTATGGAATTCCCAAGGGTGGTAATGACTACTTCATTCAGATCACTACTGATCAGCCCGTGTGGGGCGGGCTGTCAGGAGCGACACCATCCGAGGCTATTAGTTGGGGCAAAGTGAACCCAGGGGTGTTGCCGGACACTGTGGTGTCCTACTGTGACTCGACTATCGCCTTTCCCTTGTTCTGCGAATACGCCATTGGCTCTGAACGCGGTCGACGAAAGCGGAAAGCGCTAGTGTCCCGCCGTGCCGAACTGCTGACGGAACTTGAGAGGCAAGCGCGGAAGGCTCAGCGGGCTAAGCGGACTGGCAGGACGACACACTTGAGACCAAAGACATAACTATGCAGTACGTGTAGGAAAGACGGTAGGCAAGATTGGTCATGCGTACCCTGGCGTCAGAGCTTGGTTCGCACGTCGAGCACCTCACGTCGCGCCCGCGCATCTACGCTGACGCGAACATACCGGCTGGTGTCGTTGCGTTCATGCGTGACCGCCTCGGTTGGGATGCACTGTTTGTCATCGAGCAGGACGATCTGAGGCGAGCGTCCGATGCAGAGCACTATCGCCTCGCGCGTCAACTGCGGCGTACGCTGGTCAGCCTGGACCACGATTTTATTGATGAACGGCGTTTCCCGAGTGGCGAGAGTGGCGGCGTCATCGTCCTGTCCGCACCAAATGAGGAAGGTCTCAATACGGAGCTTACGCGGGTCGACCGGGCGTTCTTCGGGGGGCGAGGACACCGCCCCCGAGGTCGTCACACAGCTTCGCCACTGGTCGGCCGGAAGGTCGAGATACATCCGGATTGGTCGGGTCCCGTGTCCGGTGGCGCTAGGTCGAAGTCCAGTGCCCGCCGCGCAGTTACTAGCACGTTGTTGAGCTAGTTCCATTTTGCTCGCCGGATCTGTATTCGAACGCTTCCTCCCGTTCTCTGACCAACCATTGCCACTAACCGGAGACGGTCTTGCTCGGCGGGTCGATTCGTCCTGAGAAGCTATGACGGGACTAGACTCGTCAGGCGCCGGTCACGACGTCGCCTGGTCTGAAGGCGTAGTCCGCTGGATCAATTATCCCCGCAGCGTCGAAGGCCTGAAGTCGCTCGCGACATTTGCTACACCGTCCGCAATGGCGCCCCGTGTCCGGACTCATGCAAGACAAGGTAAGCTCGAACGGTACCTCTAGCGATGCCCCAAGCTCGATCACGTCCTTCTTACTCAGTTCTCTAAACGGCGCGGTGATCCGGATCTCGTGCGCAAGTCCCAACGACAAAGCCCGTTCCATCGCGTCGAAGAAAGCTGGTGTTGCGTCTGGAAAGGGGTTGCCGGACAGGGGGCCGACCGCAATGCGCGCAATGCGGTTCAAGGCACAGAAGGTGGAGACTTTTGCCAGTAACAGGACGTTGCGACCGACAAGATAGACATCCTCGTCTGGCGTGTCGTACGCGGGTGGGGTGCCGCTAAGTGCCCAGTGCGTATTGGGATAGGTGTCGATGACCGGGCAGTCGAGCTGCACCAATGGTCGGACGGAAGCCTTGAACGTTGGTGCCTCAAGCAGGCGGCGGCTAGCTTCCAGCTCAGACGTTTCCCAAGAAAGTCCGGCGGTAATGTATATCGGCTGCACAGGGCCACTGCTGCTGTTGGTCTCGTGTGCGACTAGGACTGCGCTATCGAGCCCGCCGGAACAAAGCACCGCCGTCCCGGTTTCTTGACGCTTTTTCGAGGAGTCGACTACCATCAGACAATCCTAATCCAGGGTGCGACTAAAGGCTTGGAACTCCGATGTATTCAGTTACCAAACGAATCGATTTCTGCTATGGGCACCGGTTGCTGAACTACGATGGCATCTGTAAACACCCGCATGGCCACAACGCGGTGGCCGAGGTTGAGGTGCGCACCGAGTCACTCGACCCGAGACATATGGTTTGTGACTTCAGTGAGATCAAACGTGTGATCAAGGGGTGGATCGACCACGAGTTCGATCACAAGATGATACTGAAGCACGACGATCCACTGATCGAGCCGCTCCGTGCGCTCGGCGAGCCGGTCTTCGTCAGTTCGCACAACCCGACTGTCGAACACATCGCCCATTTGATCTTCGACTACACGAAGAGCCGGGGATTCCCGGTGGTCCGCGTGACCGTCTGGGAGACTCCGACCTCGTTTGCCACCTACGGAAACCTCGCCGGGGCCGCCGAAGGCACACCGGTTAGCTCGCCTGTGACGGCTGACACAACTGCTTGATGATAGGGCTGCGGACCGTTACCAACTGATGGGCATGAGGGCGTGTCCCTTGTATGGTAACTTGACAAGAGTCTCCACTTCATCAGATCTATCCAAAACAGAACGGTCGGTTAAACGAAATAGAAACGCTTGGTCTGCAGGTCGTCTGTATAGAGGTCGCTAGAGGGGGGTGGCTGTGCTCGGTGCGGGCGTGGGTACAAAGGGACCTTCATGGTAGGAGGCCGTTCCGGTGGGGTGGGGGAAGTAGCGTAGGCCTCGGCCGGCTGTACGGGAGCTGATTGGAGATTCGGCGTTACTGATAGGTTGCTGTATGGGAAGCTTTCAAAGCCAGGCAAGCCGCGCAGATGGCAACCCTACCGAGTACAGAGTTTATTCCTGGTGACATGGACCCAGCTTCCGTTGTAACTCTGATAGACATTCAGGACCAACGCTTGGGCGAATGTCACGTGTTGAGCAATAACCACTTGGCTCGGAGTATAGGTCACCTGATGAGTTGTGCGTGCGAGGGCCGCGCTGGAGCATGTCGAGTCGTGCAAACTTTGCTCCTCTGGCTGATGGTGCAAGTGGGGACCGACGTCGCTAGAGCACAGTCGCCAGAGCTCGTGACCGATCGCCCGGATCAGACCGAGTCTGCCACAGTTGTGCCGCGGGGCCTGATCCAGGTGGAGACGGGATACCTTTTCGCCCGCGAGGGTGAAAAGGACAGTTATGAAGTGCCGGGCACCTTATTTAGGATTGGACTCGACGGTCAGACGGAGCTTCGTATTCACCACGCGGGCGTGGTCGGTGGAGAAGGAAGGTACGGCGCGGGTGACAGCGATCTTGGAGCCAAGGTCAATCTAATTGAGCGCCCGACCGGCTGGACGCCCGAACTCGCAATTCTAGGTGGATTGTCGTTTCCGACTGGGGACGACGAGTTCTCAAGCGGCGGTGTTGACCCGTCGTTTCTGGTTTCGTTCGCCCATGAACTCTTACCGAGACTGTCGCTCGGCTACAACGTCGGGGCGGCGTGGAAATCCTCCGGCGATCATCCGGATCGCGACGCGTTTATCGTGTACTCGTTGGCGCTTGGCGTCGAGCTGACCGGTCGCCTGAGTACGTTCCTTGAGTTCTTCGGCAACCGACAAACCAGTCGCACACCAGCGACCAGCGTGTCCGTAGATAGCGGACTTACGGTACTGTTGACTGACATCGTGCAGTTCGACGTCTACGGTGGTAGCGGTCTACGGGGACACACTGAAGATCTATTCGTCGGCACAGGACTAAGTTTCCGATTTCCTCGATGAGAGCCGATAAGGGCACCGTCGCTTCTCGTGCTGCCACGGATCGGCCGGAGACACGTGGCTTCCTAAGTGCCGGCGAGTAGCAATTCCGCCTCCTGAGTGACCTAGTCGCTGGTACGGGGGGCGAGGATTTCCGGTTCACTCTAGTCAGCTAGAGCTAGCACCTCCACGTGTCTGCCCCTGAGCCCAGAGAATCAAGAGTCAGCGGGTGCGACGAGGAGCTTGGCCGCGGCCCGCATCCCAATCATGATCGGCTGTCTGTTCTTTCGACACACGGCCACGTGATCGGCTGCCACGTCGCGTACTTCCACCCGGATGGTTTGCCCCGGTTTTAGTTCGTTGCTCTCCAGAAAACGTAAAAACGCTGTGTCCTGGTCAGTCACGCGCGTCAGGACCACCGGGGTACTGAGCGGACAGTTGAGCAGGGATTGGTATTTGGGTGTCGCGACTCCACCGTCCGAGTCAGGAATCGGATCACCGTGCGGGTCGACGGCCGGCCGGCCCAGCATAGCGTCGATGCGGTCGATTAGACGGTCCGAGGCCGCGTGCTCCAGACGCTCGGCCTCGTCGTGCACCTCGGTCCAACTCATCCCGAGCACGTTAACTAGGAACAATTCTATAAGCCGGTGGCGTCGCAGCACTAGCGCTGCAAGTTTTTGCCCGGCCGGTGTCAGGCGGACGCCTGTATACGGTTCGTACTTAACGAGGCCAGAATCGGCGAGCGCCTTCACCATTGTCGTGGCCGTACCCGGTACTACGCCAAGGGTACTGGCAAGCTGGCCCATAGGGACCAGGCGCTTCCGATCCTCCTGGGCCATCTGTGCTTGATAAATAGCCTTGAGATAGTTTTCGACAGTACTAGATGGGAGCATGGTCTGAATTGGAAGCTATTCGCCTTCCTTGACTTCTACCCATTTTACAGTATATTTTGATTTATCAAAATCTGACTTGTCAAACGTCAAATGCTAAAGATTTGACGTTCAAACTGTTTCTATTGAGCTCAATCGGCGTATGTCACGATGGTCACGGCGTTCATGGCTTCGGATGACGGGACTCGGCTCGCTCGCGGGCAGCGGTGCGTTCATCCTAGGCAACCGTGCCATGGGTCAAGAGCACGGTCGGCGTCCATGGGACCATGGTTCGAGTGCGATGGGGCCGGTCGGGCGTGTGTCGACGGACGCTTTCAACCCGACTACGTTTCTCCGCACCTGGAATTTTTCTGATCTCCCGCCAGCGGAGCGGAACCAATTCTACCGGGAGACTCCGCAACCTGATGGCACGTTGTTCCGTGAGTACGAGTTCTACGCGGTGGACCGTGAGATCGAGATCGCACCCGGCTTGTTCTTTCCCGCCTGGACCTACAACGGCCAGGTGCCGGGTCCGACAATCCGCGCGACCGAAGGTGATCGGCTCCGCATCAACTTCAGGAATCAGGGAACCCATCCTCACACGATCCATTTTCACGGCTGGCACCCCCCCGAGATGGATGGCTCGTTGGCTGCCCACCAGGTGATGCCGGGTGATAGCTTCGTGTACGAATTCGACGCGGAACCCTACGGGCTCCATCTGTATCACTGCCATGCCACACCGTTGAAGCGCCACGTCCACAAAGGGCTTTACGGTACGTTCATCGTCGATCCGCGCGGAGACGATGGTTCTCAGACTCGGGCACCTGCGGACGAACTCGTGATGGTGATGAACGCGTTCGACACCAATTTCGACGCTGAGAACGAGGTCTACGCTGTCAATTCGGTGGCCAGCTTCCACATGTACGACCCGGTGAGGGTCCAGGTCGGTCGGCTGGTCCGCATCTATCTCGTGAACCTTACCGAGTTCGATCCAGTGAACAGTTTCCACATGCACGGCATGTTCTTCCAGGTTAACCGCACCGGTACGGCCCTGGTAGGCTCTGAGACTACCGATACGCTCATGCTTTGCCAGGGTGAGCGGGCGATTCTTGAGACGACGTTCCGTTATCCGGGTGAGTTCATGTTCCACGCTCACCAGAGTGAGTTCGCTGAACTCGGTTGGATGGGGTTATTTCAAGCTGAGGGTACAAGTGAGAACTAATCTCACCGAAACCCGTGGTGCGGTGTCGTTCTGGATCATCGCGGTGCTACCGGTTGCGCTGGTAGCCGTCCTAGTCGCTTTCATTGTCTGGTCTGGGCCAACTGACGCGTTGCGCGGCAACGACTATCCTCCGGTGGAGGAGTTGGCGTTTCAGCGCGTGGTCCTCAGACCAGACGGGATCATCGCTACCGTGCTCAATGACGGACCGGACACGGTGACGATCGCCCAGGTCCAAGTGGACGACGCGTTCTGGCAGTTCGCGGCTGACCCGGACACCGCGCTGGACCATCTTGATCGCACAACCTTGACTATTCCGTACCCGTGGGTTGAGGGGGATGCACACACGATCCGTGTTGTTACGTCGAGCGGCGTAACCTTCGAGCACGAAGTCGCTGTTGCCGTCGAGACGCCGCGTCCGGACAGACGGTTCTTGGCGGTCTTTACATTGATCGGGCTCTACGTTGGTGTCATCCCGGTAGCGATTGGCCTGTTGTGGTTCCCAATGGTGGTGCGGCTAGGTCGGTGGGGTCTCGACTTCGTCCTAGCACTGACCGTCGGTCTCCTGGTGTTTCTCCTGGCCGAAGCAAGCCACGAGGGCCTCGAGACGGCGAGTCTCACACCGGACTCGTTTCAAGGTGTCGCACTTTTCGTTTGTACTGCCCTTGCGGCGTTTCTTGGGCTCGAACGCCTAGGCCAGTGGCTCAGCCGGGGGAGCCATCACGCTCCCGAGATGTCCCGTGGGGAGGGTTGGGTCTTAGCGCTAATGGTGGCGGTTGGGATTGGTCTGCATAACTTTGGTGAGGGTTTGGCGATCGGCGCCGCCTTTTCCCTTGGTGAGTTTGGCCTTGGTACGGTCCTAATCGTCGGTTTCACCTTGCACAACACGACCGAGGGCCTGGCGATCGTGTCGCCGCTGACTCGCGAGCGTGTGAGGGTACCGGACCTCGTGAAGCTCGGGGCGATCGGCGGTGTCCCGACGATCGCTGGTACCTGTTTGGGTGGGTTCGTCTATTCGCCAATTTGGTCGGTTGTGTTCCTGGCGGTTGGCGTCGGTGCGATCGCTCAAGTGGTAATCCGGATTGTCCGTCAGATAGCGAGTGATGCGCCGGTCATGCGTCACCTTGCCACAGCACCTGTTCTGACCGGGTTGGTAGCCGGGTTCAGCGTGATGTACATCACTGGATTGATGGTGGGATGACCAGCGTGACACGGAGTGGGCCTTCCCGGTTGCACAGACTCAGCGGTTCGGCCGGCCGTGCCAGAGGCATACTGCTTGTCGGCCTAGCACTCGTGAGCCTATGCGTGCTTTGGCCGCTGGCGGTCGGTCCATCCGCCGGCCCGCGTGAGATCACGCTCGTCGCACGGGGGATGAGTTTCTACGTCGACGGTACCGACCGTGCGAACCCGGTTCTCCAGTTGACTGCCGGGGAGACCGTGCGTGTCGTGCTTCGTAACGAAGACAATGGGATCGCCCACAACTTTGAGGTTGGAGTCTGGGATGTCGCCGTTGCACGATTGAAAGGAGGTGACAGCGGCTCGGTCGTGATTGACGTGCCTAGCCGGCCTGATCGTTTTCGTTACGTGTGCGCGGCCCATGCTGAGATGATGAACGGCTTTGTCGAGGTCGTCGCTGCTAACTAGAGCCGTTCTCACTTTGGTAAAGTGATTCCAATCTGTCAAAGCCGGCCGAACAGTATCTTTCTTTGCCAACAGTGTCTTGGTGTCACGCGACACCGAAGTGAGAATCACTCTAGTGTGCTGTCCGGTGCTAGAACGTGTTTAGCACTAACTCCGTCAAACAGTTCATGATGCTAACCTGCAGTGTCTTCACTCCGGTCAGCTTTTAATAGCCCCGCGGATAAACGGTGCTATGTCCGTCATCTGTTCGCGACTATCGCGGGCCGATATGACCTAATCACGCCGCTTCTATCGTACGGACGCGACCGTCACTGGAAAGCAAGGCTCATCGACTTTGCCCTGCGGGGCACGCAGGGAAGACTGGCGGGTGGGAACATCACTGCACTTGACCTGGCGTGCGGTACCGGCGACATTGCGCACGGGCTGGCCGCGCGCGGAGCCAGAGTCACCGGCCTCGACCTTGTGCCGAGCATGGTCACGCTCGCGCGCGCGAAAAACGTGGATGGGACTAGATTGCGACCTCCCCGCTTCGTGATCGGCGACATGATGGGGCTCCCGTTTCCGGCGGCGTCGTTCGATTTGGTAACGACCGGGTACGGGTTGCGGAACACACCGATCTTGGAAAACACGTTAGCAGAGATTTTCCGGGTGCTTCGGCCGGGTGGACACCTGTTCTCGCTTGACTTCGATCGACCGGTCAATCCTTTCGTACGCGGCGTCTATCTGACCTATTTGACTCTGGTTGGATCGCTCTTGGGCCTGGCGTTGCACGGCGACGCTGATACGTACCGGTACATCGCCATGTCTCTACAGAGGTACCCTGGTGCGTCGGCGGTCACCGGTCGGATGAAGGCGGTCGGATTTTCCGATGCGGGCTACCTACCACTCTTCGGTGGCTTGATGGCTATCAACAACGCCAGAAAGTAGGATTGCGCGACGACAGACGATGACGGGCAACCCACCAGTCGACATCGACCGTTCACAGTGGTCAGGCGAGGGTGATTTCACGCAGACGCTTGTCGACTGGTTCACCGGTTTCTCTGAGATTGCGTTCGTACGTGTCGAGGACGCCTCATCCACGCGCTCAGACGTCGATTACAATTTCATCAGTAACGAAATCTACCTTAGATTTGAGACGCGCGAGCGGGTTGAGCGCCGGCGTGTGTGGGGTATCGTGCCAGTCAGCCGAATCGTATCCGAGAAGGTCATGACGCTCGAGGGGCTTGAGGCACGACTAGCTGCCGAGCCGTCGATTGGTCCGCCAGATTATGTAGACGATGGCATGATGCAATACTTGCACAACGAGCGCGTGATCCCGCCGTATCAGACGAAAGGCTATAAGTTGATCGAACTGGTTCGGATCTATGAACTCGCCACCGCCGCATGCGCGGACCCTGGATAGTATGGAAAAAACTGAGATCTACCGACGACTGCGACACGTGGTTGAACAGGCTCGACGCGACGCAACCGCCCGTCGTCAGCGCGCCACAGCAGCAGAACAGGCTGGGACTACAGTTCTCTCGGATATCGCGGCGCCGTTGTTCCGTTCGGTTGTATCGGCGCTCAAGACCGAAGGTTACTCGTTCCGCGTTTCGACACCACCTGGCGCGGTTCAACTCTCGTCCGAAACATCGACCGACGACGTCATCGAGCTAGTGCTCGACACGACGCGCGACCCACCAGCCCTAATGGGTCGTATCCGCCGCGTGTGGGGCAGTCGGGTGATCGCCACCGAGTGCGTTGTTAAAGAAGAGCCCGGGCTTGATACGGTGAGCGAGGAGGAGGTGTTGGGCTTCCTACTGCGTGAGATCGCACCGTTCGTCGAGCGGTAAGCGAAACTAACACTCCCTGGTGACACAGAGAGCGCCGCCTAGATTCCACGGTGTGTTCACCTTAGATGGCGCCTTCTTCCTTAAGCCGCGCGATTTCCTCGTTTTCGATCCCGAGATCGCGCAGCACCGGGTTCGTGTGCTGACCTAGCATGGGCGGCGGCTGGCGAATTGCACCTGGTGTGTCGGCTAGCTTCACCGGCACGCCCAGCGCCCGGATGGTACCCGCAATCGGATGTTCGAGGGCAATGACCATTGCGCGCTCGACGATTTGTGGGTCGGCGAATACCTGCGCGAGATCCCGCACCCTTCCACACGGGATTCCGGCTGCCGTCAGGCGCTCGATCCACTCGGTTGCACGCCCCGCCCTCAGACGTTCGACGAGGAGCGGGCGCAGCACATCGTGCGCCTGGACCCGGTCCGTGTTGGTGGCGAACCGCGGATCGTCGACCAGATCGTTAGCCGCGATCACCTCACAGAATTTACGCCAGAGTTGTTCGTTGCCAACTGCGACGACGAGATCACCATCGGCCGCTTCCAGCGTTTCGTACGGCATGATGGTCGGGTGTCGGTTGCCCATCCGGCTAGGTGCCTTGTCGGTGGCGAAGTAGATCCCGGCCTGATAGGTGAGCAATGCGGCTACCGCGTCGAGCATCCCGACGTCGACGAACTGACCGCGACCGGTGCGGTGGCGCGCCAGCAACGCGACGGCTACTCCGTACGCCGCAAACATCCCAGAGACGATATCGGCGATCGCGACACCGAGCCGATAGGCTGGTCCATCGTCTGAGCCGGTGATACTCATGAGACCACCTTCACCCTGCAGTACTGCGTCGTATCCCGGTTCGGAACGTCTGGGTCCGGTGTGACCGAAGCCAGAGACCGAGCAATAGACAAGTTTGGGCCACCGCTGCGCTACGTCAGAGTAGCCGAGACCCATCCGATCGAGCGTTCCGGGACGGAAATTTTCGACCAGCACGTCCGATTGCTCAATGAGAGCGTCGAGCACCCGACGGCCGTCGGGGTGCTTCAGGTTTAGTGTCACACTTTCCTTGTTGCGGTTGATGCTCATGAAATAAGCGCTCTCGCCACTTTGAAACGGTGGCCCCCAGGCACGCGTGTCGTCGCCGCGTCCCGGCTGCTCAATCTTAATGACGCGCGCGCCCATATCGGCGAGCATCATCGTGCAGTAGGGGCCGGAAAGCACTCTGGTCAGGTCGAGAACCGTCAGGCCGTCGAGTGCGCCTGGCGTTGCTGTGGTCGAGTCGGCTACGTCAATTTTCGGCATAGGTTGTCGTGGTCAGGTCAACGAACAAGCGGTCGAGTCGTGCCAAGCCGGTACGGAGCGCGTCCACCGGTCCGCCGAAGCCGAGTCTGAGGTAGCCATCCATACCGAAATGGTCGCCAGGGGCAACCAGAACGCTCTGAGTCTCGATCAGACGGGTCGACAACTCGGTCGAGTTGACCTCATGGTCGTACTTCACGAAGGTGATGGCACCAGCTTCGGGAGGGATGTGTTTCAGGGCACCGTCATGCACGGCTATCCAGTCGCGCACCACGGTGTAGTTGGTGTTCACTATGTGGCGGGCACGGCTAAGCAGGAGGGCTCGAAGTTTAGATGCGAGCGCCAGGCGAGCGAGGTGGTCACTGAGCGCCGCGGGAGCAATCGTCGTGTAGTCGTGGTAGCCCCAAAGCGTACGGCTGACCACACGCGGTGCTACGGCCCATCCGATGCGGAGGCCGGGCAGTCCGTAGGCCTTCGATAGACCGGCGGTAACGATCACGCGCTCGTAGCGACCCCAGGCTGACGCCGTCGTTCGGCCATCCCGCTCTACGCCCTGGTATATCTCGTCGGATAACACCCATGCGTCGTGGGTACGCGCCGTTGCGCAGATCGCGTCGACCTCGGGCCCGGTGAGGCGGGCGCCAGTCGGATTATTCGGGTTGCAGATGACGATCAGCTTCGTCCGATCGGTCACCAGAGTGTCTAGCGCGTCGAGGTCCGGGGCCCAACGTGACAGGGTGCCGGCCATCTGTTCGACGAGACGCCACGGTCGCACGGTGGCACCAAACGCAGTGGCCAGTAGGTGGGTCTGCATATAGTTGGGGTGCATCACTACTACATCGTCGCCAGGCTCAACCAGGTGCCAACAGGTGATGTAGTTAGCTTCGGACCCGCCGTTCGTAACGACGACTTCGTCGACGGATGCGCCGTGATACAAGCCGGCGATCGCCGTGCGTAGTTCAGCCGTGCCGTTGGTCTGGGTATAGGCTAAAGGTTGCTGCAGCATCTCCTCGAGTTCCCGTGCGGCGACCAGATCGTGCACGCGGACCGGCTCGACGCCACTCTCCGAAAGATTGATCTCGACCGAGTGCTCGTAGATTGATTGAAGGCGCTCGAGCTCGAACGGTTCTATCTTCATTGGTCGTTGGGGTCGTGACACCGTATGTTAGCGCAGGCATTGCTCCCCGAGGGCGTGCAAACCCCTGCCGGGCCGTTCACGATAGGAATCGACGACGGTGAGTAAGACGATCGTCCTGTTCACTCCCTTGAGCTTGACGCGTTTCACTTGGATACTTTTTCGAGCACCCAGGCACAGCATGAACGGCGCGCGCACGACACGGGATACAGTTCCTCCAGTATCCGCGAGCTACTATTGATTGGGCCGAACGCCGCTGGTCTATACGACATGACCAGCAACGTGTGGGAGTGGGTCGCCAACTGGTACGATGCGTCGTACTACGCGGCCACACCGCGCCGGACCCTGACCGGTTCGGCCCCGCTTGCGCCCTAAAAAGATAAAATAGGGTAGTGAGCGATGAATGATCACGCGCTGCGAGTCTACGACTCCATTCTCGGCCTCCTCTCCGGCGCCGAGAATCCCACACCGCTGGTACGCCTGAACCGGGTGACGCCGTTCCGGGACACTCAGGTCTATGCCAAGCTGGAGTGGTACAACCCGTTTGGGGCGGTCAAGGATCGGGTGGCAGCCAGTTTGGTTGCCGACGGCGAAGCGCGTCGCACCGTTCAACCCGATCAGAAGTTGGTGGAGCCGACCTCGGGGAATACCGGTATGGCCCTCGCCATGATCGCGAACGCTAAAGGCTTTACGCTCACGACCCCGCTGTCGACAGAGATACCGCTCGAGAAGCGCACCATGCTTCGGTTTTTCGGCGCTGACGTGATCGAACTCGAGGACACTCTGTGCCCGGCGCCCGGCGCCCCGGAAGGTGCCATCGCGAAGGCCATGGAACTGGGTGAGCGTCCAGATTTTCACATGTTGAACCAGTATGCCAACGAAGCGAATCCCGAAGCGCACTACAAGACCACAGGCCCGGAGATCTGGCGCCAGACCGAGGGTAAGGTCACGCACTTCGTCGCCGGTCTCGGCACGTGCGGCACCATTACCGGGACGGGACGCTTTCTCAAAGAGCAGAGCGCTCCGGTCCAGGTCCTGGGTGTGCACCCTGGCGAGGGTCATGACATCCCTGGCGTGCGCAGTCTCCGTCAGCTGCAGCAGACGCAGCTGTTCTTTCCGGACGAGTACGATGCCTTAATCGAGGTCCAGAACCAGGACGCGTTCGAGCTTTGTCTCCGTCTGAATCGGGAGGAGAGCATCATCGCGGGACCCAGCTCCGCGATGGCCCTTCGAGGAGCGTTCGAGCTCGTACCGGACGAGCCGGGTAATCTCGTGGTAGTGATCTTTCCCGATAGTGCATTCAAGTACGCGTCATCCGTGGTGAAATACCTACCGGGTCTCGCGGCCCGCCAGGCGAAGGCGGCGCCACCGCGTAACGCGCTACTTGACAAGATGGTAGAGAACGTGCGGGGCAACACCGACCTTACCATCGACGTCGATGCTGCTCATGCGCAGTTACAGAACAGTAAGCCGTTTGTGATGGACGTGCGTCCCACGCACGAATACCAGGATGCGCACATCCCAGGTGCCGTCAACCTACCGCTCGCTGAGCTCGGCGAAGATCTCTCGGCGCTGCCTAGCGATCGCGACGCCCCAGTTCTTAGCGTGTGCCAACGTGGGAACGCCTCACTCTCCGGAGTGCTGTTTCTCAAATCGATCGGCTATCGCAACGTGCGAAGCATTACCGGTGGGACTCTTGCATGGCGAGAGAAGGGATTTGCCACCGACTCCGACTAAGCCATGGAACGACCAACGTTGGTGCTGCGTGTGGAGACCGATACTCGCATTCGCCGGCATAGCCGGGAGTCTTATCCGCACGAGTGCTGCGGGGCGCTCATCGGACGTGACGCTGTGGTCACCGAGGTGTTAGCGCTGCCGAACAGCACCGAGGAAGGGCTCCGCCGTCGGTTTATGGTAAGGCCCGCTGACTACCGGGTGGCTGAGCGGCGGGCGACGGAAGTGGGGGGCGAACTCTTGGGATTCTATCACTCGCACCCGGATGGTCCGGCCCGCCCGTCTCAGTACGACCTTGACCACGCATGGCCCGTGTTCGCGTATGTGATCGTGTCGGTCGACGATGGCGAGCCGCGAGTAATGACCTCATGGCGATTGCGCGAGGATCGGTCGGCGTTCGACGAGGAGCGTGTTGCGGTCGATCGGGGTGATCTGGCAGTGGAAGGAGAGAGGGGAGTTCTGGCGTAACGAGACACTATGGCAACCAAAATTCTGATTCCGACGCCGTTACGCGTCTATGCGGGCAACCAGGATGTCGTCGAGGCCGAGGGTCGTACGGTGGGCGAGCTACTGGCGAACATGACAGCGGAACACTCGGACCTTCGCAAGCACCTTTACACGGATGACGGTAAGCTACGGAACTTTGTGAACATCTACGTCAACGACGACGATATTCGTTATCTGGACAAGGAGGCGACGCTGCTGAAGGTCGGTGACACCGTTAGTATCATCCCCTCGGTGGCCGGAGGTGCGGGGACGCCGGCGGCGCTGTCGAACCAGGAGGTCGCCCGTTACAGCCGCCACCTCATCATGCCGGAAGTTGGTATGGACGGGCAGTTGAAGCTCAAGGCCGCGAGTGTGCTCTGCATTGGCGCCGGTGGACTCGGATCGCCGGTGGCATTGTATCTCGCTGCGGCGGGCGTCGGCCGGCTTGGTATCGTTGATTTTGACGTCGTCGACTTCAGCAACCTGCAGCGGCAAATCATCCACGGCACGCTCGACGTTGGACGCTTGAAGCTCGACTCGGCGCGGGACCGACTGACGGCCATCAATCCCGAGGTTCGGATCGAGACCCACGAGATGGCGCTGTCGTCAGAGAATGCCCTTGAACTACTCGCCGGCTACGACATCATCGTTGACGGGACCGATAACTTCCCAACCAGGTACTTGGTGAACGACGCGTGTGTGATCCTCGGCAAGCCGAACGTCTACGGCAGTATCTTCCGGTTCGAGGGTCAGGCTGCGGTGTTCGCCACCACGGACGGGCCCTGCTACCGGTGCCTTTATCCTGAACCACCACCGCCAGGGTTGGTGCCGAGCTGCGCTGAAGGTGGAGTGCTCGGCATCTTGCCAGGTGTCGTCGGTACGATTCAGGCGACAGAGGCAGTGAAGCTCATCATTGGGGTGGGGGAGCCACTCATCAACCGGTTCCTCATCTACGACGCACTGCGGATGCGTTTCCGCGAACTGAAGCTACGTAAGGATCCGGAGTGCCCGGTCTGCGGCGAGAACCCGACCGTGACCGCGCTGATCGACTATGAACAGTTCTGTGGGATCACGCCTACGGTCACGGCCGACGTCTCGTCAAATGGTGACGACACGACGGTCGAGCAACTGAAGGCGCACATCGATCGACAGGACGGCGTGTTCATTCTCGACGTCCGTGAGCCGCAGGAGTACGAGATCTGCCAGATTCCGGGATCAACGCTGATCCCACTTGGCGATCTCCCAAAGCGGCTGCACGAGTTGCACGGGCATGACGACATGATCGTTCACTGTAAGTCGGGGGTCCGCAGCGGGAAGGCAGTGAAGTTACTGCACGCAGCCGGTTTCAAGAAGGTGAAGAACCTACGCGGTGGCATCCTGCAGTGGATCGACAAGATCGATCCGTCTTTGCCTAAGTACTGACGGTCAAGTGCAAGGGAGCTAGAGCTGGGAACTGGCGGCTAACGGAATCGCGTACGCCGCTAGTCTACGTAAGTCCAATGGGATTGTTGATTGATACCGTTTCGTGGGCTGGCTAGAATAACGTTATAAGTCCTTCTAATTCTGTTGTGGAGCGCGCAATAGTATGCTACGACTGTCAAAGAAAGCCGACTACGCCCTGATCGCACTTACAGATCTCGCGTCGAGTCCGAGCCAGACGTCGTCCAGCGCCCGGGAGATCGCAGAACGCTACGACGTACCGGTCGAGCTGATGGCGAAGATCCTCCAGCGCCTCGCTAAGTTGGGGATGGTCGCCTCGCATCACGGCAAGCGTGGCGGGTATTACCTATCCCGTCTGGCTTCCCAGATCTCAGTCGCTGACGTCATCCAGTCGATTGATGGACCGATCATGGTCACGGCGTGTTCCGATGACGACGAGAGTTGCGAGCAGTACACCAAGTGCAACGTGCGCGCCCCACTATGGCGGTTAAAAGAACGTATCGTGCAGTCGCTTGCCGCCTTCACGATTAGCGAGCTGGCCAGTGACGATGTGTCCGAGTCGTTACCGGTTGCCGTGCAACGGCGCTGAGCCACACCGGTGCTCACATTGCCTGTTGATCGATAAGCCGGTGTTCCCTGACACGCCTAATGTGTATCGGGTACACTAGGTTCTAGAGAGCAGACTACGATGATCCAGGTCACTGAAGCGGCAGCAAAACGAATCCGCGCGGCAATGGCCAGCGAGGGTGCTGTCGACGGCGGTCTACGTGTCGGCGTCAAGGCGGGTGGGTGCTCCGGGTTTAGCTACGTATTTCAGTGGGAGCCCACGCCGAAGCTGGACGACGAGATCTTTGAGTCGGGTGACGGCACGAAGATCTTCGTCGATAAGAAGAGCTACAGGTATCTGAAGGGCACCGTTCTGGACGCCGACACCAACATGCTGGGTCAGTCGTTGATCTTCCGTAACCCCAATGCGAAGAGCGAGTGCGGGTGCGGGCTGTCATTCGACGTGTAGTACCGAGCTCCGAGCAACCTTTCGACCCCCATGGCGACGTTTCCACCGCCTGCCGACGTTTCCGGCACGCGTTCGCACCGGCCACTCGTAGTGGTGTCGAATCGCGAGCCGTATCAACACTCCTACGACATGAACGGGTCTGTCCGCTGGTCACCGACGACCGGGGGCGTCGCCGTAGCGCTCGACGCACTTATGCGCGAGCGGGGCGGCGTCTGGATTGCACATGGTTCCGGTGACGCCGATCGCTCAGTGGTCGATGCCGATGATCGTGTCTTGGTACCACCAGACGGCCCGACCTATGCGCTGCGCCGTCTGTGGCTAACCCAGGAAGAAGCGGCTCACTATTACGAGGGATTCGCCAACGAAGGGCTTTGGCCCCTGTGTCACGAAGCGCACGTCCGCCCTGTCTTCCGCGCCTCGGACTGGAAATACTATCAGGAGGTAAACGACCGGTTCTCAGCGGTCATCGAACAAGAACTCCCCGATCTGTCAGCACCGGTCTTCATCCAGGACTACCACCTTGCCCTGGTCGGTGGGAGCCTTCGTAGGCGACGCCCGGGTGTGAAGACGGCGTTGTTCTGGCATATTCCGTGGCCTCACCCTGACCGGTTGCGCATCTGCCCATGGCGGAAGGAACTACTGACCGGATTACTCGGAAACGACTTAATTGCCTTCCAGCTCGACCGTGATCGCCGCAACTTCGTGACAGCGGCGCGCGATGAACTTGGATTCGACGTCACGCGGAACACCGTGCGCGTCGGTAACCGAATCGCTGCCGTCAAGGCAGTACCGATAGGAGTGGATTACGACCGGATCCAGCAAATTACCCATGATGCTGCTAATGCAACGGAAATGAAGCGGTTACGGCAGGAGCTCGGTCTAGATACGACCCTGATTGGCATTGGTGTCGATCGGCTTGACTATACCAAAGGTGTGCTGGAACGTCTGGATGCACTCGATCTGCTACTAAAGCGGCGCGCGGACATTCGGGACCGATTAACGTTCCTGCAGGTCGGCGTTCCATCGCGTTCGAAGATCCAGAGCTACGTGGACGTCGTCGAGGCAATCGATCGGAAGGTGTCCGACATCAACGGGCGGTTCGGCACGGGCCGCGCCACGATTCGGTATCGGAAATCCGCGCTCCGCATCAAACGACTTGTTGCGCTCTACCGGCTCGCGGATTTTTGCATCGTCAGTTCGCTCCACGATGGGATGAACCTGGTGGCCAAGGAATTTGTCGCGGCGCGCGAGGACCTCGGTGGCGTCCTCGTGCTGAGCGAGATGGCTGGTGCCGCACAACAGCTGCACGAAGCCGTCATCATCAATCCCTATGACGTCGATGGTTTCGCCGACGCGTTGGAGCGTGCGATCGATATGCCAACGGACGAGCAGCGACGGCGAATGCGAGCGATGCGACGTGTCGTGGCCGGACGCAACATTTTTGGATGGGCATCGGACATCCTCGAAGGCCTCGAGAATCTAAATCCTCGCGCGTTGCCGCCGGTGCCCGGGCGCACACGGCTGGATCGTGAGAGCTCTGTCGCGAGCACTACGCCGCCGGTCGAAGCAAAGATTTCATAAGAGCCTGCCACTTTAGTCTTGACCCTCGACTTCAAGATTCAGAGGCTTCTTTTCACGTGCTAGACTCCACGCCATGTCACTGCGCACCGGCGTGGGTGCAGCATTTACGCACAGCATGCGTTCGTACTATCTGCCAATCGTGGCCGGCGTAATGCTCGTTACCAGTGCGTTCATGCCGTGGATGCTAATCGGCGACCAGCAGTTTGGTGGTGTGCCGGATATCGCAGGTCTGTGGGTACTTGGTCTCGGCATCCTTGTCGTCGTTCTGGCTGCTTTGAGCGTTGTGACGCGAAAGAACTCTCGCCACCCGTTGCTGTTGGTCGGGCTTGCCGCGTTTGCAATCGTGCTGCTTACCGAACAGTTGATGGAGCGATCAGCAGCCGACCAGGCCTGGGTCCGCTCTCAGGCGCGTGCCATTGTGGAGGGTCAACGGGCACCGGACCAACCAGAGCCGACGATGGCTCAAGGTGCCTATGTCGGACTCGTAGCCGCATCTGTCATCATCTTGTTTGGTTTGACGATCGTCGTTCGGGGTGGGGTTAGGCCGTATTCAGAACCCGAAGACGACGACTAGTGCCCTGTACCGTTCATAGGTATAGTGGGGCGTTCTTCATATGACTCGAACAAGTTGTCAGCTATAGATATGCGCATCACTGTTGCTCACAGCCCCGATTCAGATGACGCCTTCATGTTTTATGGTTTTGCATCTGGCGCGGTCGCTACGGATGGGTTAGAGATCGACCAAGTGCTGGCTGATATCGAAAGTCTCAACAGGGCCGCCTTCGAAGGCACGTACGAGGTGACCGCGTTGTCATTCCACGCATACGCTCATCTCGTCGATCGCTACGCCTTACTGCCGCACGGGGCAAGCATGGGTGACGGCTATGGCCCAGTCGTGGTGACGCGTGCTGGCGGACCGACATCGCTCGACGACGTGACGGTTGCCATTCCCGGTACGCTAACGACTGCGTACCTCGCGCTGCAACTCTATCATCCTGGTGTCGCCTACGAGGTGGTGCCGTTCGACGAGATTCAGCTCGCCGTGACCGAGGGCCGGGTTGACGCCGGGGTGCTCATTCACGAGGGTCAGCTCACGTACGCGGACGAGGGACTGCGCAAGCTCGTCGACCTGGGAGTTTGGTGGGCGGATCGTACCGGCGGCCTGCCGCTGCCACTCGGTTGTAACGTGATTCGTCGAGACCTTGGGACGGAGACCATTCGGCGCGTGTCTCGTTTGCTGCACGACAGCATTGCCCATGCGCTGAGTCATCGTGCGCAAGCGATCGAGTATGCGCTCGACTTCGGGCGCGGTCTAGACGCCGCTCACACCGATACGTTCGTCGGGATGTACGTCAACGCGCTCACGCTCGATTACGGCGACCGGGGTCGCGCGGCCGTCGAGCGTTTGTTCGCTGAGGCGTACGACCATGAGCTGATTCCAAGACCGGTGTGCGTGGAGTTTGTAGCGTGAGAAACGCGTAGGGTGCGTAGACCTTCCTAGCACTACTGGTGCGGTGACACTGCATACGGCTCTAGCTTTAGAGAGAGGAGTTGAATCACCGACCGTCGACACGTCGAAACGTAGGTTTTCTTGAGATCTACCGGGATCGTGGCGGTGAGCCTCTGGATTAGAACGCTTCGGGATGTAATATCTGAGCTAGACGTTCGGTTGCAGTCGCCACGCGCGGTCCTGGCACGACCAGTTCGTTAGCCATCAGGAAATGCACTCGTCCGGATCGTACCGCTGGGATCATTGACCACCGGTCCCAGACAACCAGCGAGTTCTGCGCGTCGATCGGGGTTAGGAGGCCGTCGGTCCGCACCTCGATGATCACGTCTGGCGCGGCACCGAGAATTCCTTCGGTTGTTGGCTGTACGGCCTCGCGCGACACGCCGGCGAAGACGTTCGCTCCTCCGGCCGCATCCAGCATGTCGTGGAGGAACCCGATGCCACCGCTCGCGTAGACGTTACGGACCATATCGGGGTCACGGCCCAACACGAGCAGGACCCGCGGTCGCTCTCGACCCGCTACTCGGTGACGGATCACGGCGAGATCGGTATCGATACCGCGGGCGACACGGTCGGCCTGAGAGCGATAACCGGTGAGCCGACCGAGCTCGCGCATCGTTTCTGATACATCCAGCAAACCGCCGTGCGCGTAGGTGAACACAGAGATGCCGGCGCGCTCGATCTGCTCGCGTGTGTCGGATTGACTCCTATATAGGATCACGAGGTCTGGTCGGAGTGAGAAGATCTGCTCCATGTCGGGGTCGAGCAAAGCACCGACGCGAGGCAGCATACTTACTTCGTCGGGGAACCGAACGAAGCTACTGACTCCGACCACCTGAGATCCAGCTCCAATCGCAAACAGCATTTCGGTAACGGATGGCACGATGGACACGATGCGTCCAGGAACCGCACCCTGTTGAGTGTTCACCATTGCCATGCCAGGTTGGAGCAGGATTAAGAACACGACTGCGAGGGGAACTCGTTTGGTATCACCTCGTGAACCTGCAATCTGTAACTTGACACCTGAAATCTCAGCCACTTGGCTCACCTCTTACTCACCAGTAACCAGAGAAAGAATGGCCCACCAAGCATTGCAGTGATGATGCCGACTGGAAGTTCGAGCGGTGACATGAGGGTGCGGGCCGCCACGTCGCACGAGACCAGGAATGCCGCGCCTAGGCACGCTGACGCTGGTAGTACCAGTCGATGATCAGCCCCAACTAGCATGCGGACCACGTGGGGAATGATGATGCCGACGAACCCGATCGGGCCACCGAGCGAAACCGCAGCGCCAGTGGCGAGCGATGCGCTCAAGAAAGCGACGCGCTGCGCGCGGAGCACGTCCACTCCCCGCGCCGCGGCGCTCTCGTCCCCGAGCGTGAGCAAATTAAGCGAACGGGGCAGCCACGCGAACGCCGAGGCGGCCACGATCAGAAGCGGTAGCGCCCACGCGATTGGCGTGTAGCTGCTCACGTCGAGATTACCCATTAGGTATCGAACCGCCTGAAAACTCTGAGTGTAGTCAGCAAGATATTGAATAAAGATGATGATCGCTGAGAACAACGAATTGAGCGTTACGCCGGCTAGTAGCAGCACATTGGTCGATAGGCCTGAGCGCCGCAGGCGCGCGAGTGCGTAGACGATGCCGATCGCGCCGAGGGCACCGGCGAAGCTAGCCACCGGGACGGCAGGGATGCCGGCAATCAGCGGTGGCACGCCGAGCACGATTACAAGCATGGCGCCCAATGATGCGCCGGCCGAGACGCCGAGTGTGAAAGGGGTGGCGAGTGGGTTACGGAGGAGCGCCTGTAGCACCACGCCAGCGGCTGCCAGCGCGCTGCCCACGAGCGCGCCTGCAATGGCACGCGGGAGCCTTGCGATAAAGAAGATCTGCGCATCGACGTTGTCGGCGAATGGAATCGACCGATCAAGTATCGCGTCCAGCCGGAGGGGAGTCGGGCCCACCAGCGGCGCAGCGAGGCAGATGGCAAGCGCGGAAATCGCGAAGGCCAGTTGTAATGAAACAAAGCGCCGGCGCCGACTGCCGTGATGTGATGCGGTCATCGGTGTTTAATCCGCGGCCAACGGGATACGCGCGATTGGGACGACGGCGAGATGGCCCGCCGCGGCGTGACGGGTGATGTCGACGTCGACGTCGTACAGCGCACGGATATTTGCACGCGTAAGTACAGACTCGGTGGGCCCTGTCGCGATGACCCGCCCGTCTCGCAACAGTACTAGCTCATGACATAGGCTAGCCGCGAAATTGAGATCGTGCGTCGAGACGACCATCGTGATTGGACGATCCTGGTTTAGTGTTCGCAGCGTTGACACCAGTTCGAGCTGGTACCCGAGGTCGAGTGACGCGGTCGGCTCGTCAAGCAACAAAACGGAGTCGACTGCTGTCGATACCGCGACTTTGGCCGGAGTCAATTGGGCTAGGGCACTGGCGATGATGACACGCTGTTTCTCGCCTCCACTCAACGTTGTGAACGACCGGTCCTCAAGTTTGTCTGTACCGGTGGCACGGAGTGCGTCGCGTGCGATCGCCAGGTCCTGGGGGCCTTCGAACTCCAACGGGGACAGGTATGGGTACCGGCCCATGAGGGCGATTTCGATTACGGAGTAGTCAAAGGCCAGATGGGTTTCCTGGGGCACCAGTGCCATCCGACGCGCCACTGCCGCGCGCGGGAGTCTGGAGATAGCGTTGCCACCGAGGAGGACCTGGCCGGCTTCCGGTCGAACGAACCCGGCGAGCAGGCGGAGCAACGTGGTCTTGCCGGATCCGTTTGGGCCTAGGATGCCAAGGCGTTGGCCGCGCGGTGCATTCAGTGAAACTGCGTGCAGGACAGGTGTTCCGTCGTAGCCGAACGACACCGAGTCAGCTTGCAGCAATCCCAAGTCCTCTGGTCACTCGGTGGCCCCGGACGCCAGTGACAGTTGCGGGAAGACGACCCTCTGGGCTCATTACTACGCCATCGATCTCGGCCGTAGTCCTTATTTCGTACGGGTACAGCACGACCAGACGAAAGAGACGAGACCAGTCGTAAGGGGAGTGCGTATGGAAAGGCATGAACCTCCGTTCGGCGTGACCACGCGCCGAACCTGCGCCTAATGGGACTAGACGCCGGGGAAGAGAATGCCCAATAACCCGGTTTCCTGACTCGCGGATTGTCGTGGAACGG
>Ga0310345_10000391_pt1 | contig 68996 bp, 61 predicted proteins | sample HC15DNA20500_MG_FD_204667 | JGI IMG/M metagenome (GOLD analysis project Ga0310345, IMG submission 204667) | Marine microbial communities from station ALOHA, North Pacific Subtropical Gyre - HC15-DNA-20-500_MG | ecosystem: Environmental > Aquatic > Marine > Oceanic | place: Pacific Ocean: North...
TCCGGTTCAGACGAAGGGGGCAGGGGACCCGCGGCCGGGAAGGCCGGCCGCGGGCGGGGTTCGGATCACTCCTCGAGGCTGACGCCTTCGAGGCGGATCATGCCGTCGGGATAGGGCGTGAAGCCGGTGATCGCGTCGTCGAGGCCCCAGATCCAGGTCTGGTGGTAGAGATAGACCAGCGGGCTCTGTTCGCTCAGGATGTCACGCGCCTGGTTGTAGAGGTCCCGGCGCTCGGCGGTGTCGTTGGTGGTCCGCGCGGCGTTCAGCAGCTCGTCGACCTTGGGATCCGAGAACCCGGCGTCGTTCAGCCCGGCGTCGGTGGTGACGAACTGGTGGATGTTGCCGTCCGGATCGACCCGGCCCGACCAGCCGACCTGGCTGGCGGTGTAATCGCCCGCGGTCTGGTCCTGCAGCATCGTGGCGAATTCCTTCGACACGATCTCGATGGTGATCCCGGCCTCGGCCGCCATCGCCTGCACCACCTGCATCACCTGCTGCGGCTCGGTGCTGTTCGGCGCCTGCACCTCGATCGTCAGCCCGTCGGGATAGCCGGCTTCGGCCAGCAGGGCCTTGGCGGCCTCGACGTCGCGGGCGGGGATCGGGTGATCCTTGTCGTACCAGGGCGAGTTCGGCGGGAAGGGCTGGTTGCCCGCCGCGAAGGCGCCGTTGAACACCACCTGGTTCAGCGCCTCGCGGTCGATCGCCAGGCTCAGCGCGCGGCGGATGCGGGCGTCCTGGCCCAGCGGGGTGTTGGCGCGTTCGCCGTTGCCGACGTTCACGGTGATGCCCTGGTAGCCCAGCGAGACGGCGCTGGCGATCTCGACGTTCGGGTCGGCCTTGGCCTGTTCCAGGTCGGTGGCCGAGACGCGGTCGACGATGTGGACGTCGCCCGACTGCAGGTTCGCCAGGCGCACGGTGTTGTCCGGGATCGGCAGGTAGGTGACGCTGTCGAAGTTGATCTCGTCCGCGTTCCAGTAATCGGCGAACTTGGTCAGCACGATCCGGTCCTGCGCGACGCGGTTCTCGAAGGCGAAGGGCCCCGAGCAGACCGGGTTGGTGCCGAAATCGGCGCCCGCTTCCTTGGCGGCGGCGGGCGAGATCATCATGCCCGCGCGGTCGGCCAGCTGTGCCAGCAGGGTCGCGTCGGGCTGCGCGAGGTCGAAGCGGATCTCGTATTCGCCCAGCACCTCGGTCCCGGTGATCGAGGCGATCTCGGACTTGCGGCGGCTTTCCTCGAGCGTCTGGGAGCGTTCGATGTTGTAGGCCACGGCTTCGGCGTTGAACGGCGTGCCGTCATGGAAGACCACGCCTTCGCGCAGCTTCAGGGTCAGCTGGGTCTGATCCTCGTTCCAGCTCCATTCGGTGGCGAGCTGGCCGATCAGTTCAAGCTCGGGCGTGATGTCCACCAGCTTGTCGCAAAGCGCGGTATAGACGATCCGGCCGACGAAGGTCCGCGACTGGTCGGGGTCGAGGACGTCGGCGTCCGACTGCAGCGCGATCCGCAGGTCCTGCGCCTGCGCGCCAAGCACGGTGGCGCCCAGCAGGACCGCGCCGAGGGTGAGATTTCTGAGCATTCGAAATTCCTTTCTGTTGGAGGACGACGGCGTTGCCCGCCGCGCGTGGTTCTTGTCAGGCCTGGCGATCGGCGATCGCTTCGGCATAGAGGGCAAAGCGGCGCTCCGCCCCGGCACTGCGCGGCGGCGGTTCGGGATGAACCTTCTCGCCGTGTTCCGCGGTGATCTCCTCGGAATAGTGACAGGCCGCGCTCTGGCCGCCTGCGATCTCGCGCAGGACGGGCGCGCGGGTGGCGCAGTCCGGGCGGGCGAAGGGGCAGCGGGTGTGAAAGCGGCAGCCCGCGGGCGGGTTCGACGGGCTGGGCGTCTCGCCCTTCAGCGCGATCCGCTCGCGGCTGCGGCCGTGGACCGGCTCGGGCACGGCGGACAGCAGCGCGCGGGTGTAGGGATGGCGCGGCGTCTCAAACACCTGGTCGGCGGTGCCGAGTTCCACGATCTGGCCCAGGTACATCACCGCGACCCGGTCGCTCATGTGGCGGATCACGGCAAGGTCATGGGCGATGATGACCAGCGTCAGGTCGAATTCCGATTTCAGGTCGTGCAGCCGGTTGATGACCTGCGCCTGCACCGACACGTCCAGCGCCGAGACCGGCTCGTCCCCGATCAGCACGCGCGGCCCGGTGGCGAGCGCGCGGGCGATGCCGATCCGCTGGCGCTGGCCGCCCGAGAACTCGTGCGGGTAGCGGCCCGCGTGTTCGGGCCGCAGGCCGACGCGGCCCAGAAGCTCGGCGACCTTGGCACGTCGCTCGGCGGCGGAAAGCTCGGGCGCGTGGACCTCCAGCGGTTCGCCGATCAGCTTGCCGACGGTCATCCGGGGATTGAGCGACGAGAACGGGTCCTGGAACACGAACTGCATCTCGCGGCGCAGCGCGCGCAGCTCGCGGCCCTTGAGCGCGGCGATCGACCGGCCCTCGAACACCGCGTCGCCGGCGGTCGGATCGAGCAGGCGCATCAGCAGCCGGGCGAGGGTGGACTTGCCGCAGCCTGATTCCCCCACGATCGCGAAGGTCTCCCCCCGCCGCACCTGAAGCGAGACGCCGTCGACGGCGCGCACGGTGCGGACCGGACGCCCGAGCCCGCCGCCCGAGCGGAAGTGCTTCTTCAGATCGACAGCTTCCAGGATCGTCTCGGCCATCAGCCTGCCTCCAGCCGGGTTTCGAGCGGGGCGAAGTGGCACGCCACGCGGTGCCCGCCCGCCACCGGGTCGAGCGGCGGCTGCGTGGCGCAGACCGGGCGGGCGAAGGGGCAGCGGCTGGAAAACCGGCAGCCCGGCGGCATCCGATCGGGGGTGGGCACCAGCCCCGGCACGGTCGACAGCCGCGTGCGCGGCCCGGTCAGCCGCGGGACCGAGGACATTAGCCCGATGGTGTAAGGATGCTGAGGATCGTCGAAGATCTCCTGCGCGGTCCCGATCTCTACGATCCGGCCAGCGTACATGACGGCCACGGTCGTCGCCACCTGCGCCACGACGCCCAGGTCATGGGTGATCATGATCGTCCCCATGCCGGAGCGGTCCTGCAGCGACGCGATCAGGTCGAGAATCTGCGCCTGCACGGTCACGTCAAGCGCGGTGGTGGGTTCGTCCGCGATCAGCACGGCAGGGTCGTTGACCAGTGCCATCGCGATCATCACCCGCTGCCGCATCCCGCCCGACAGCTGGTGCGGGTATTCGTCCAACCGCTGCTGTGCCGCCGGGATGCCGACCTGCTCGAGCGCCAGCAGCGCCCGGTTGCGCGCCTCGGCCTTGCCGCAGCCCCGATGCGCCTGCACGGCCTCGGTGAGCTGATCTCCGATCCGGAACGCCGGGTTCAGCGAGGTCATCGGCTCCTGGAAGATCATCGCCATCCGGTCGCCGCGCAACTTCGCGAGGCGGCGGAAATCGTCGGCGGGGATCGCCTCGCCTTCAAAGGTGATGCTGCCCGAGGTGATCCGTGTGGCGTCCGGCGGCAGGAGACCCATCAACGACAGCGCCGTGACGGATTTCCCGCAGCCGGATTCGCCGACGATGCAGAGCGTCTCGTTCCGGTTCAGCGTCAGGCTGACGCCATCCACGAGATCGACGCCCTGCCCCTTGAACCCAAAGGAGAGGTCGCTCACTTCAACCAGAGATTGAGGTTTCGCTTCTGTCATCGTCCCACTTGCTACCTGCCCGAAAGAAACCACGGGCTAAACCAAATACGGATTGGTTCTTTTCGGACGAGACTCACGCGATTGTCAACGCCCGTCTCCGGCATGCCGCGGCTCCGGCCCGTAAGTCCAGGGCCGGCCGCACGAAAAAGAGGCAGCGGATCCCGCTGCGATCGAACAAGCCGGGACGCCTGTCGCGGCCAATCATCATAATCCGGGTTACAGGCGCGGCGCGCACGCCAGACGGACAGCCGCGCAGAGCGTGTGGCATCCGCAGCCGCCCCGGAATAATGTCGCGTCCAGAACCGGCCCGACGGGCCGCGGCAGAGGAGACCCAGATGGACAAGACAGCAGCCAGCGTGGCTGAGGCGGTCGCCGGCATTCACGACGGCGCCACGGTGATGATCGGTGGCTTCGGCGGATCCGGCGCCCCGATCGAACTGATTCACGCCCTGATCGACCGGGGCCCCAAGAACCTGACCGTCATCAACAACAACGCGGGCAACGGCCACGTGGGCATCGCGGCGATGATCGAACAGGGGCTGGTGGCGAAAATGATCTGCTCCTTCCCCCGCTCCTCCGACCCGGTTGCCTTCACCGAGGCGTACACAGCCGGGCGGCTGGAGCTGGAGGTCGTGCCGCAGGGCACGCTGGCGGAACGCATCCGCGCCGCCGGTGCCGGGATCCCCGCCTTCTATACCGCGACGAGCTACGGCACCGAACTGGCCGAGGGCAAGCCGGTCGAGGAATTCGACGGCAAGCCCTACGTGCGCGAACGTTGGCTCAGGGCCGATTTCGCTTTGATCAAGGGCCACCACGGCGACCCCTACGGCAATCTCACCTACCGGATGGCCGGGCGAAACTTCAATCCGGTCATGGCCATGGCGGCAGAGACGACGATCGCGCAGGTCTCGAAGATCGTCGCCCCCGGCGGGATCGACCCCGAACACATCGTGACCCCGGGCATCTTCGTCGACACGCTGGTCGAGGTCGCCGATCCGGCCCAGGAAGAAATCCTCATCCGCGAAGGAGCATCCTACCCATGAGCGCGCTCGACGACATCAAGCTGACCAATGCCCAGATCGCGTGGCGCGCCGCGCAGGACATCGAGGACGGGGCCTACGTGAACCTCGGCATCGGCTTTCCGGAAATGGTCGCGCAATACACCGTCGAGGGGCGCGAGGCGATTTTTCACACGGAAAACGGCGTGCTGGGCTTCGGCCCCGCCCCGGCCCCGGGCGAAGAAGACTGGGACCTGATCAACGCCGGCAAGAAGGCGATCACGCTGAAGCCCGGTGCGGCCTTCTTCCACCACGCCGACAGCTTTGCCATGGTGCGCGGCGGACATCTGGACGTCGCGATCCTCGGCGCTTTCCAGGTGGCGCAGACCGGCGACCTCGCCAACTGGTCCACCGGCAAGGGCGCAATTCCGGCGGTCGGCGGGGCGATGGACCTCGTGCAGAGCGCGAAGCGCCTGGCGGTGGTCACCGATCACGTCACCAAGAAGGGCGAGCCCAAGCTGATGGAGGCCTGCACCATGCCCCTGACCGGCGTGCGCTGCGTCACGCGGGTCTACACCTCGCTCGCCGTGGTGGACATCGAGGGCGGGCACTTCGTCCTGCGCGAAAAGCTCCCCGCGATCTCCTTCGACGACCTGCAGGCGCTCACCGGCGCAGAACTGAAAACCGGGGACAGCGTGGGCGACCTCATCGTCCCCCAGGCATGAACCCTCTTTCCTCTGGTCCATGTATCCCGGGGGAGTCGCGGCCCCCAGGGCCGCGGCGGGGGCAGAGCCCCCTCCCCCTCCCTCTCCCCGCGGCAGCGCGGTTTCGACACGGAAAGCGTCGTTCCCGTCCTTGCCAGCGGGGCCAAGGTGCGGTTCTTGTGCCATGACCCAACCGGCGCCCGCGGGGCGCAGAACGAAAGCAACCGCATGACCCAGATCTGCCTCACCGTATCCTGCCCGACCACCCGCGGGATCGTCGGCGCGATCGGCACCTTCCTTGCCGACAACGGCTGCAACATCACCGACAGCTCGCAGTTCGACGACACCGCGTCGGGCCGCTTCTTCATGCGCACCATCTTCGCCTCCGAGGAGGGCCGCAGCGCCGAGGAGCTGGCGCAGTCCTTCGCCGCCACCGCCGCGGATTTCGACATGGACTTCGCGTTTCACGGGACGGACGTGAAGATGAAGGTCATCATCATGGTCTCCCGCTTCGGGCACTGCCTGAATGACCTGCTCTACCGCTGGCGGATCGGAGCGCTGCCGATCGACATCGTGGCGGTGATATCGAACCACATGGACTACCAGAAAATCGTGGTGAACAACGACCTGCCGTTCCACTGCATCAAGGTCACGAAGGAGAACAAGCCGCGGGCCGAGGCGCAGATCATGGAGATCGTGGAGGAGACGCAGGCCGACCTGATCGTGCTGGCGCGCTACATGCAGGTGCTCTCGGACGAAATGTGCCGGAAGATGTCGGGCCGGATCATCAACATCCACCACTCCTTCCTGCCGTCCTTCAAGGGGGCGAACCCCTACAAGCAGGCGTACGAGCGCGGCGTGAAGCTGATCGGGGCAACGTCGCATTACGTGACAGCCGACCTCGACGAAGGCCCGATCATCGAACAGGACGTCGTCGCCGTGACTCATGCGCAGAGCCCGTCGGATTACGTCTCGCTCGGCCGCGACGTCGAGGCGCGGGTGCTGGCGCGCGCGATCCACGCGCACATCCACCGCCGGGTCTTCCTGAACGGGAATCGCACCGTGGTCTTCCCGGCCTCGCCTGGCTCCTACGCCTCGGAGAGGATGGGCTGACGGGGGTGGAGGCCCCCGAGTTTCTCGTCCTCTTCGCCGCCTTCATGGTCGGCATGGCGAAGGGCGGGCTGGCCACCTTCGGGGCGCTGGCCGTGCCGATGCTCGCCCTGCGGATGGACCCGCTGGAGGCGGCGGCGATGCTGCTGCCGGTCTTCATCGTCAGCGACATCGTCGGAGTCTGGCTATTCCGCCGCGACTTCTCGCGCCGGAACCTTGCCATCCTGATCCCCGCCAGCCTCGCCGGGGTGCTGGTGGCGACCGTCCTCGCCCCGGTGCTGCCGGCCGAGGCGTTCCTGATCGCCACCGGCCTGATCGGCATCACCTACTGCGCGCGCGCCTGGCTCGGCCCCCGGGACGGGCCGCCGCGCCCCGCTGACCTGCCGCGCGGAATCGTCTGGGGGATGCTGACCGGCATCACCAGCTTCATCTCGCATTCCGGCAGCCCGCCGTTCCAGTCCTACGTCCTGCCGCAGCGCCTGCCGAAGCTGGTCTTCGCCGGGACATCGACGATCACCTTCGCGGTCATCAACCTGTCCAAGCTGCCGGCCTACTGGGCGGTCGGCCTTTTCGGGCAGATCGACACGGCGACGCTGGGGATCCTGCTGATCACCGCCGTGGCTGGCACCTACGTCGGGCACAGGCTGACCCGGATCCTGCCGGAAAAGGCCTATGTCCAGATCATCCAGATCGCGCTGCTGGTCCTCTCGGTGCGGCTGGTCTGGGACGGCGTGCGGACTTTGGCCTGAAAAACGTTTCCACCCCCGCGAGCCGGGCAAGCGCCGGCCCGTGGGGTGGCGCATCCGACCCCCGAACCTCTTGATTTATGCCAGCCGTGGTAGCGCCCATGCCGACACTCTGCGCAAACGTCACCGAAGCGCCAGCCCGTGGGGACGGGCCGGCGCTTGCCCGGCGCCCTTCGGGCTCGTTCCGGGCTTTGGCGCTTTGCTCGACGGTCAGAGGCCTCATTACCCGTTCGTCCGGCTTCGGAGGTGGCGCGATCCGCAGGGAGCCACCCCCCTCAATTGAACATCGTATCCGGCAGCAGCAGCGAGATCTGCGGAAACGCCACCAGCACCGCCAGCGTCACAAGCATCGCGGCCCAGAACGGCAGCACGCCCCGGAAGATCCGCCCCAGGGGCACGTCCGGCGCCACGGACTTCACGATGAACACGTTGATCCCCACGGGGGGCGAGATCAGCCCCATCTCCAGCGTCAGCACCACCAGCACTCCGAACCAGATCGGGTCGATCCCCAGCTCCATCGCCACCGGGAAGAAGATCGGCAGCGTCAGGACCAGCATCGCGAAGCCTTCGAGGAAGCAGCCGAGGATCATGTAGACCAGCAGGATCACCGCCAGCGTCCCCAGCACGCCGAGGTTCAGCGCCTCCAGTCCCTCGCCCACGTAGGTCGGCACATGGCTGAGCGCGAGGAACGGGTTGATCAGATGCGCCGCGATCAGGATCAGCATCACCGTCGCCGTGGTGACGATGGAATCCTTGCACGCCTCCCAGAACGCCATCACGTCCAGCCGCCGGGTCGCCACGCCATAGAGGATCACCAGACCGGCCCCGACGCCCGCCGCCTCGACCGGTGAGAAGAAGCCGCCGTAGATGCCGCCGATGGTCAGCAGGATCACCGTCAGGATCGGGAAGGCCCCGGTCAGCGCGCGCCGCTTCTCCGCCAGGGTCGTCGCCGGACCGGCCGGGCCGAAATCGGGCCGGATCCAGCAGACGACGGTGATCGTCAGCACGAAGGCCGTCAGCAGCAGCAGTCCCGGGAAGACGCCCGCGAGGAACAGCCGCCCGATGCTCTGTTCCGTCAGGATCGCGTAGATCACGAAGCCGGTGGAAGGCGGGATCAGGATGCCCAGCGTGCCACCCGCCGCCACCACGCCCGTGGACAGCCGGGTGTCATAGCCGAAGCGGTTCATCTCGGCCAGGCTCACCTTGCCCATGGTCAGCGCCGAGGCGACCGAGGATCCCGACAGCGCCGCGAACCCGCCGCAGCCGATCACGGTGGCCGAGGCCAGCCCGCCCCGCACCTGCCCGATCAGCGCATAGGCCGCGTCGTAGAGCTGACGGCTCATCCCCGTATGTGCCGCGACGTTGCCCATCAGGATGAAGAGCGGAATGATGACGAGCTCGGGGCTCGAGGCCAGCGTGAAGGTTTCCGACGCCAGAAGCCCCATGGCCGCGTTCCAGCCGTTCAGGTGCCAGATCCCGAGGAAGCCGACCAGGAACATGGCGAAGGCCACGGGCACCCGGATCAGCAGCAGAACGAAGAGCGCGGCAATCCCGCCCAGCCCGACGGCGCCGGCGCTCATGCCGTCCTCCGCTCGGCGCGCAGGTCGCGGCCGGACAGGGTCAGTTCGAGCGCGCGCAGGAACATCGAGATCGCGGTCAGCGCGGAGAACCCGCACACGGCCCACTGAAACCAGAACTTCGGCAGCCGCAGCAGGTTGGTGGAGAGGTTCAGCATCTGGCTCAGCTTCGCGCTGTCCCAGATCGCCCATGCGATGAAGCCGAAGATCAATGCCCCGAGAAGCGCCGACAGGATGTCGACCGCCCGGTTGAACCAGTCCGGGAACTTCGCCTCGAACAGATCGACGGCGATATGTCCGCCCCGCCGGTCGCACAGCGCCATGCCGCCGAAGACGAGTATGGTCATCGTCATCATGATCAGGTCCTGCGACCCGAACATCGGATGGCCGAAGGCCCGGCCCACCACGTCGACGAGGATCACCGCCACCTCGACGACAAGGGCCGCGGCCCCGAGTGCGGCGGACAGGCCGATCAGCCCGTCCGCCACGTTACGCAAGCGAAGGAGCACTCATTCCCCCCGCATCGCCGCCAGAGTCGCTTCGCCGCCGACTTCGGAGACATAGCCGTTCACCACGTCGGCCACGGCGTCGGAAAAGGCCTGCGCTTCCTCCTCGGACAGGTCGATGACGGTGTTGTCGCCGGACTCGCGCGCCGCCTGCAGCGCGGCGTCGGCGGTGGCGTACCACGCCTCTTCCGCGTTCTGCGAAATCCCCGCGCCCGCCACGGCATCCACCGCCGCCTTCTGCTCGTCGCTCAGCGCGTCATAGCTGCCCTGCCCCATGACGGTGTAGAACACCAGCCGCCCGAGGTTGGCGCCGACGGTGTAGCTGTTGGCCACCTCGTCCAGCTTGAAGTCCGACAGGGTCGAGGCCCCGGTGATCACGCCGTCGATCAGCCCGGTCTGGAGCGAGTTGTAGACCTGGCTGATCGGCATCTGCACCGGCGTCGCGCCAAGCGCCTCGGCCACCTTCGCGGCGGTGGCCCCGGCCACGCGCACCTTGAGTCCGGCGAGGTCCTCGGGCCTGCGGATCTCGACGTCCTTCATGATGAAGATGTTAGGTTCGGACCCCCAAAGCGCGATCGGCTTGGTGCCGGGAAACTCGCCCGAGATCTCGTCATAGGCGGCCCAGAGCGCCTCGTACCCCGGCTTGTCCAGCGGGATCGCGTCGGGCAGCTCGGCGATCATGGTCTTCTCGAACTGCGACGAGGTATAGCCCGGCAGCCCCCAGACCAGATCCGCCACACCCTGCACGGCGCGCACGTATTGCTCGACCGGGCCGGCCCCCAGCTCGCCGCCGTGATAGCCGCGGACGGTCAGGTCGCCGTCGGTGGCTGCCGAAAGGTCTTCGTTCATCTTCTCGATGACGCTGGCGTTGATGGTGTGGAACGGCGGGGTGAAGTTGGCGAACTTCAGCTCCGTCGCGCCGAGCGGCAGCGCGGTGATCGCGGCAACGGCGACCCCGGCAAACATGTGCTTGATTTTCATTCTTTCCTCCCTGGCTCTGGCCCGCCCCCCGCAGAGGGACGCGGACCGGTAGCGGGACGATAGTCACCTACCGTCCCGCCCATCAATTCAATTCGGCGGAAGCAGGCATAAGTTCCTGCTATAACCTGGTCACGCCTTCTTGGTCCGCCAGCTGTCCGCGTAGTTCTCCCGCGCCTCCTTGGCATAAGGCGTCTCGGCCACGCGAACGCGGATTTCGGCCTGCTTGTGACGTTCGGCCGAAGTCTTGGCGGTGTCGTCCGGCTCGCCCCATTTCAGAGTCAGGATGTCGTTGACCTGCACCGACTGGTCGACGACGCCAAGGCTGAGCAACGCGCGTTCGTTGTAGCTATAGCCGTTGAACATCGACATGCCGACCATCTTGTCGCCGTCCATCACCATGTCCGCGCTGGACGAGGCATAGTTCGGCTGCGGGAAGTCGATCCACTTGTAGGGCGTGCCCTCTTCGAAGGCCGAGGCGATGACCTTCAGCACGTCGTCCCGGTTCCATTCGAAGGTGACTTTCTTGCGGTTCGAGGGCGCGCCCTTCATCTTCTGCAGCGCCTCCTTCCCGATGAAGTTGTCCTTTTTCCAGCCGATGTAGAAGTCGTAGCCCAGTTCGAACGGGTTGACGTAGTAATCCTCGATGTTGTCCGACACGAAGGACCCGCCGATCGCGCCGGCCGCCTCGTACATGTCCGAGCCGAGCCATTCGCGGTAATCGTCCAGCATCCCGCCGCCGGTGTAGATCCCCGGCAGGGGCGAGGGGATCCAGCCCGATTCCAGCGTGTTGGTGGAATAGGCGCGACTGCCGCACTGCACCAGCTTCACGCCCGCGTCTTTCGCGGCCTGCAGGATGGTGGAGTGGATGTAGTCCTTGTCCTTGTAGGGCCCCCAGACCTCGAGCCCCGGCGCGCCGGACATGCCGTGCCGCAGCGCCTGCACCCGCTTGGAGCCGATGTTGATCCAGTCGACGTGGAAGAACTTGATGTCGGGGATCGGGCCGCCGTTCATCTTCTCGAAGATCTTCGGCGCGTCCGGGCCCTGGATCTGGTAGCGGTAATGTTCGCGGATCACCCGCTCACCTTCCGGGCGCGAGGGCGAGCGCGGGTCATGCCGCAGCCGCACGTTCCACTTGCCCCATGCGGCGCAGAACATCAGCCAGTTCGAGGTCGGCGCGCGGCCGACGAGGATGTACTTGTCCTCGCGCTCGCGGAAGATGATGTGGTCGCCGATCACGTGGCCGTTCGGCGTGACCGGGACAAAGTGCTTGGCCCGGTTCAGGTCGAAGTTGGAGAAGGAGTTGATGCCGTGGTGGCTCAGGAACTCGGTCGCCTGCGGGCCCTCGACGATCACCTCGTCCATGTGGTGGCTCTGATCGAACAGCACGGCGGTGTCGCGCCAGGCCTTCTGTTCGTCCCGCCAGTTCTGGAATTCGGGCGTCACCACCGGATAGACATACATCCCGGCCTGCGAGTTGCGCAGCATCTCGACCGGGCTGTTCCACTGTTTCATCACGTCGTTGAGACTTGGCATCGGGGTTCCTTTCCTCCCTGTTCTCACGTGTCCTCCGCGACCAGCGCGAGGCCCGGCACCCGTTCGGCCAGGTCCGGCCCCACGCTCATCACGTATTCAAGATTGCTGCGCGCCAGCCGCGCGTGTTCCCGGGCCAGCGCCTCGGCCCGGGCGCCTTCGCGGTTGACGATGGCGTCGAAGATCGCGCGGTGCTGCACCTGCGCGCGGCGCAGGCTTTCGCGGAAATCGGGGATCATCACCTGGCCCTGAAGAAAGGCGGTCGGAGAGGCAGCGGGGAGGCGGCTGGCGCGCTCCACCTCCCGGGCGACGACGGCGGATCCGGCCAGCCGGGCGAGCAGGTCGTGGAATTCTCCGTTGAGCCCCACGTAGGCCTTGAAGTCGAGATCGCCGGCCACCGCCGTGTCCAGCGCCTCCAGTACCGCCTCCATCCGCGCGGCGAGGTCCGGAACCATCCCCCGTTCCGCCGCCAGCCGCGCCGCCGTGCCCTCCATCACGCCGCGCAGTTCAATCGCGTCCTTGATGTCGTCCATCGAAAAGGTCGCGACCCGGCAGCCGCCGGTCTCGTTCCGCTCCAGAAGCCCCTCGTCGACCAGCCGGTCCATCGCCTGCCGCAGCGGCGTGCGCGACAGGCCAAGCCTTTCGGCCAGCACCGTCTCGGGCAACCGTTCCCCGCCCGGGTAGGCGCCCTTCAGCACCAGCGAGCGCAGTTCAAGCAGCGCCCTGGCGAACTGGGCATTGCGTTCGGGTCGCTTCATGTCCTCCCCCGGCATGAGTCGCCGGGAAAGGCTAGGCTGTATACAGAAACCCGTCAATCCGGGAAATAGCCCCGAGAATACCTGCCGCGGGGGGGCTATACTGTATACAAGGCGGCTACCACAGCCCCGGCAGGGCCAGCACCAGCCCGGGGAAGGCGATAATCAGCACCGTCACCAGCAGATCAGCGAGGAAAAAGGGCGCGACCCCGGCGAAGACCTGCGTGGTGGTGACATGCTCCGCCGCCACGTTGCGGATGACGAAGACGTTCAGCCCAACGGGCGGCGTGATCATCCCGATCTCCAGCAGCTTCACCACCAGCACGCCGAACCAGATCAGGCTGATCCCTTCCGCATTCAGGAGCGGCAGGAAGACAGGCAGGGTCACCAGCATCGCGCCGAAGGGCTCCATCACCATCCCGAGCAGCAGGTAGACGATCACGATCATCACCATCAGCTGCACGTATCCGATATCCGCCGCCCCCACGGTGCGGGCGATGAAGCCCGACAGCCCGGTGATCCCGAGGAACCGCGTGAACATCATCGCGCCGATCCCGATGATGAGGAGCGACGCGGTGGTCGAGAGTGTCTCGAGCAGCGACTTGCGCATCACCTCCCGGTTCAACTGCCCGACGGCGGCGGCACATAGGATCGCGCCCCCGGCCCCGACCGCCCCCGCCTCGGTCGCGGTGAAATAACCGGAAAAGAGCCCGCCGAAGACCAGCAGGATCAGCACCGCAACCGGCCAGACCTCCCTCAGTGCGCGGGAGCGCGGCACCTGCGCCCCCTCCAGCCGTCCGCGCGGGATCAGGTCCGGGCGCAGCACCGCCAACGCGAAGACGACGAGGACATAGCCGAGCGCCGTCAGCAGCCCCACCGTGACGCCGCCGAGAAAGACATCGGTGATCGAGGTTTCGGCGAAGACCCCGTAAAGGATCATCAGGATCGACGGCGGGATCAGCGCCCCGATCGTGCCGCCCGCCGCGATCGCCCCGGCGGAGACCGAGGGCGAATAGCCCGCGCGCACCATCTCGGGGATCGCGATCCGCCCCATCGAGGCCGAGGTCGCCAGCGACGACCCGCAGACCGCCGCGAAACCGGAACAGGCAAAGACCGACGACACCGCCAGCGCCCCCGGCACCCGCCAGAGCAGCGCCTTGGCGGCGGTGAACAGCCCCTCGGTCAGCCGCGCGTGGTAGGCCACGAACCCCATCAGCAGGAACATCGGCACGGCGGACATCGTCCAGCTTGCCACGAAGGAATAGGGCGTGTTGGCAAGGATGCCGAGCGCGGGCGTCACCCCCAGCAACCACGCGACGCCGCCGAAGCTGACCGCGATCAGCGCCAGCGCAACCGGCACGCGCAGCAGCAGCAGAAGGAACAGGACACCGATCCCCCAGAACCCGGTCTCGACGCTCATTCCGCCTCACCTCGCAGAACCGTCACCGCCCGCAGCGCCATCACGGCGGCGGCCAGAAAGAACCCGGCGGGCGGCAGGAAATAGGTAGGCCAGATCGGCAGCCGGTAGCCCAGAACGTCGACGAAGGACCCGACCCGCCACGCCTTCATCGCGTCGGCCCAAGTCACCCAGGCCAGCGCGGCGTAGATCACCACCGCCAGCACCGCGACGACCAGATCGCTCAGCCGTTTCATCCCGGGCGACATGAAGCCTTCGGTCAGTTCGACCGAGATCATGGCGTTGTTCCGCTCCACCCACGCCAGCGGCAGGAAGGCGATCAGCACCATGTAGTAATGCGACACGATCTGGTTGGTGGCGGGGATCGGGCGGGTCAGAAGGTTCCGCGCCAGCACCTCCGCCGCGACGTGCAGCAGCAGCGCCATCAGCCCTATTGCGCCAATCATGGCAAGGCCCTGCGACACCCGGTCCGCCAGCCGTTCCATTGCCTGCATGTCTGCCACCCCTCCCCCGGGCGGGCCCGAACGAAACGGGGCCGCGCGATCCCTGCGCGGCCCCTGCCCTTCACTGCCCGTAGGTGGCGAGGTCGACCTTGGACCAGACCTCGTCCCAGACCCTTTCGATCATCGCGTCGCGGTCATGGCCGACCTCTTCCGAGATCGCCTCCCACTTCTCGACCAGCGCGATGAACTGCTCGACCCGCTCCGGGGCGTCGTCCATCCCGAACCGCTCCTGTGAGACCTGCGCGGCCGTCTCCCGGTCCGCGACCGCGAAATCCGCCGCCGCCTGCACCAGCGCCGGATCGGCCTCGACGAACTCGATGCCCGCCTCCTCGGCCGCCTTGCGCGCGATCTCGGGGAACTCGTAGCCCCAGCGTTGCGTGAAGTTGGCGTTGGCCCGGTTCGCGGCCTTCAGCAGGATCCCGCGCTCCTCGGGCGTCATGTCGTCCCAGGCCGCCTGCGCGGTGGCGAAGTTCGAGGTCGAGAAGTAGGTGCCGAGGGGGATCGCCGTGGCGCCCTTCACCAGCTCGACAAGCCGGAAAGCCAGCAGGTCCCCAATGGAGGCCATGGTCCCGTCGATGGTCCCCTGGCTCATCGCCTCGAAGGTCTCGAGCACCGAGATCGACACCGGCACCGCGCCGAAGTTCTCGGCGAAGCGCGAATAGGGCGCCCCGCCCGACCGCAGGCGCAGACCCTGCAGATCCTCGGCCGTCTTCACCGGGGTCTTGGTCAGCAGCATGTAGGGGTCCGAAGAGCCGGAGCCGAGGTAGACGATCCCGAAATCCTTAAGCTCCTGCTGGCACTCGGCGCAGTTCACGGTGTATTCCGTCAGCGCCGCGCCCATGGCGTGCGCGTCCTTGCCCGAAAGCGACAGCTCGCCCGCCAGCGCGAAGTTCGGCAGTTCGGCCGGGAAGTAGAGCGGCAACAGGTTGCCCATGGCGACGAGGCCGGTCTGCAGCCCGTCCTTCATCGCGCCCAGCCCCACGACCTCGGGTCCCAGCTGGATCACGTTGAAGGTCTTGTTCGGGTCTTCCGCCAGGTATTCCGCCAGCGCATTGTAGAGGTGGCTGGTCGCCGGGTGCGGCGGCGGCGCGCCCGAGGCGATCTTGAGGTCCTTCGCGTCAGCCCCCGCCGGAAGCCCCAGCATCAGTCCAACGGCCGCCGCAGCGGTCCATTTCATCACCGACATGTTCCATCCTCCCTGATCTACATGTCACATCAACTTGAGAAGCCTCGCTGCGTTTTCTTTTAGTATCAGGGGCTTCACCTCCTCCCGGAGATCGAGCTGCTCGAAATCCGAAAGCCACCTGTCCGGCGTGATCGCCGGCCAGTCGGACCCGAAGAGCATCTTCTTCTTCAGGATCGAATTCGCGTAATGCACGAAGATCGGCGGGAAATACTTCGGCGACCATCCGGACATGTCGATATAGACGTTGGGCTTGTGCTGCGCGATCATCAGTCCCTCCTCCGTCCACGGAAAGGACGGGTGCGCCAGGATGATCGGCGTGTCGGGGAAATCGACCGCCACGTCGTCCACGTGAATGGGATTCGAGAACTTCAGCCGCATGCCCATGCCGCCGCGCATCCCCGACCCCACACCGGTCTGTCCGGTGTGGAACAGCATGATCGCGCCTTCCTCGGCAATCGCCTCGTAGAGCGGATAGGCCATCCGGTCGTTCGGGTAGAAGCCCTGCATCGTTGGGTGGAACTTGAAGCCCTTTACCCCGAATTCCTTCACCAGCCGCCGCGCCTCCCGCGCGCCGGCCTTCCCCTTGGCCGGGTCGATGGAGGCGAAGGGGATCAGGATGTCGTCGTTATCGGCTGCAATCCGGGCGACGTCTTCGTTGGAATAGCGGCGGAAGCCGGTCTCGCGTTCGGTGTCCACCGGGAAGATCACCGCGCCGATCTTGCGTTCGCGGAAATACTGCGCCGTCTGCTCGACAGAGGGCAACATCCCGTCCTTGCCCGCCGGGTTTTTGAAATACTTCGCCATCCCGGCCTGGAATTCGTCGTAGCCGTCGTCGCGGTGACCGCAGCAGGGCTCTTCCGCGTGGGTGTGGATGTCGATGGCAACCAGGTCGTCGATATTCATGTCAGTCCTCTTTCGGCGCGTCGAGCGCCAGGTATTTGCGCAGCAGGCCCCGCAGCGCCGCCGCCTCCTCCTCGGTGAGCCCGCCGAGGTTGCGCGCCTCGTGCGCCTCGAATTGCGGGCTTATCTTGGCGACCCGGGCCGCGCCCCTGGCGGTCAGCCGCAGCTCCATCGCCCGGCGGTCGTCCTCGGGCACCTGCCGTTCGATCAGCCCTGCCGCTTCCAGCCGCCGCGCGATCTTGGTCATGTGCGCCCGCTTGATCGACAGCGCCCGCGCCAGCACCCCCTGCCGGATGCCGGGGTTCTCCCGGATCATCAGCAGCATCGAGATCTCGCCCGGCCGGACGTCCTGCCCTTCCAGCGCGGTGTAGAAATCCGCGAAGCTGCGCAGCTGCGACAACCTGAGCAGCAGGCCCAGCGAATCCGCCAGCGGCCCGAACCGGACCGCGTCACCTTGTGCGTCGCGGTCCAGCATGTCAGCCATTCGGCGCCTCCACCTTGGCCGCCCGCTTCTCGAGAAAGGCGCGCAGCCGGTCCTTCGCTTCCGGTGTCATCGTGGCGAGGGAGGCGACCATGCTTTCGGTGAACAGCCCGTCCTCGCTGGACATGTCGGCGATCCGCGGCAGGGCGTTGATGATGGCGTAATTGGTGAATTCCGCGTTGGTGGCCATCTGCGCGGCCAGCTCCAGCGCCTTGTCGACCGCCTGCCCCGCCTTCACCACATAGGACACGCCGCCCCAGCCCTCCATCGTCGCCGCGTCCAGCACCCGGCCGGTCAGCATCATGTCTCCCATCCGGGCCGGGCCGATCAGCCGCGCGATCCGGACGGAGCCGCCGCCGCCCACGAAGATCCCCCGCTGGCCCTCGGGCAGGGCAAAAAACGCGCCCTCCTCGGCCACCCGGATCTGGGCCGAGGCGGCAAGTTCGAAGCCCCCGCCGACCGCCGCGCCCGAGATCGCCGCGACGAAGGGGATCGTGCCGCGCTCGATCTCGTCGAAGACGCGGTGCCAGCGGCGCGAGCCCTTGACCGCCTCGAAGAGCGGCTTCTCGCTGTGTTCGGACAGGTCCAGCCCGGCGCAGAAATGCGGCCCGTGGCCGTGGATCACGCCCGCCCTCGCCTCTCCGGCGGCGCGGGTCACGGCCTCGTGGATCGCCTCCACGAACCCGTCCGAGATCGCATTGCGTTTCTCGGGCCGGTTGAGCCCGATCAGCGCGACATCGCCGCGAAGCTCGTAGGTCACGAGGCCGCCGGTGCCAGTCATGCATCCTCCCTCCCGCCCATGCGGGGCGGTCCAATTCTGTTTCCAAGTAGACAATATCCGCGATTCGAGTCAACGTGAACCCGCATCGGGAATGGAGGAGGAGTCATGACCGAGAGCCCGCAGGACGTCGTCTTCTGGACGCCGAAGCTCCGCAGCGAAACCCGGCCCGACGGGTCGATCCTGGTGTGGCAGGACGGCGCGCTGGAGCCTTATCCCGCAGCGATCACAGATGAATTCATGGCGTGGGCGGAACGCACACCCGACACCACGTGGATCGCAGAACGCGGGCCCGGTCGTGCGTGGGCTGAGCTGAGCTATGCCGAGGCCGCGCACCGGATCCGGGCGATCGGCAGCGCCCTCCTCGCCCTCGGGCTGGGGCCAGAGACGCCGGTGCTGATCCTCTCCGGCAACTCCACCGCCCATGCTCTCATCGCGCTCGGCGCGCAGCATGTCGGCATCCCTTCGGCGGCCCTCGCCCCCGCCTATGCGCTGACGGGCGGAGACCACCTGAAGTTGCGCGACATCGCGGATCAGCTCACCCCCGGCCTGATCTTCGCCGACCGCCTCGCGCCCTTCGCCCCGGCGGTCAAGGCGGTGTTCCCCGCCGACATTCCGGTGACGACGCTTGAGGGCGACATGCCGGGCCGCCGGGTGATCCCCTTTGACGATCTTCTCGCCACCGCCCCCTCCGCCGCGATGGAAGAGGCGCACGCCGCCATCACCGGCGACACCGTGGCGAAGTTCCTGTTCACCTCGGGCACGACCGGCACGCCCAAGGCGGTGATCCAGACCCACGGGATGCTCTGTTCCAACCAGCAGATCATCCGCCAGTGCTTTGTCTTCATGACCCGGACCCCGCCCGTCGTCGTGGACTGGGCGCCGTGGAACCACACCGCGAGCGGCAACAAGGTCTTCAACATGGTCCACTACAACGGCGGGACCTATTACATCGACGACGGCCGCCCCACGCCGGACGGCATCGCCCGCACCATCGAGAACCTGCACGAGATCTCTCCGACGTGGTATTTCAACGTGCCGCTCGGCTTCCAGATGCTGCTGGAGGCGTTCGAGACCGACGACAGGCTGCGCGAGACCTTCTTCAAGCGGCTCCAGATGCTCTTCTACGCCGGCGCCGGCATGTCCCAGCCGGTCTGGGACAGGCTGACGAAGGTGTCCGAGGAGATGGTGCCGGGCGGCGTCCTGCTGACCACCGGCTTCGGCTCCACCGAAACAGGGCCCTTCGCGCTGGCCTGCACCGACCGGCAGGAGCGGTCCGGCAACCTCGGCATTCCGGCGCACGGGGTGGTGTTCAAACTGGTGCCGCAGGGCGACAAGCTGGAAGGCCGGATCAAGTCGCCCTCGATCACGCCGGGCTACTGGGGCAACGAGGAGCTGACCGCCGAGGCCTTCGACGAGGAAGGCTTCTACCGCTTCGGGGACGCCTTCCGGTTCGCCGATCCGGACGACCCGGCGAAGGGCTTCCTGTTCGACGGGCGGCTGGCCGAGAACTTCAAGCTGAACTCCGGCACATGGGTGGCCGTCGGCCCCGTCCGGGCGCAGCTGACCAACGATCTGGGCGGCCTCGCCTCGGACGTGGTGATTGCGGGCGAGGGGCAGGACGATCTGGGCGCGCTGGTGGTGCCGAACTGGGCCGCCCTGCGTGATCTCGCGGGCGACGGGTCCGAGGGCGCGGCGCTGCTGGCCCATCCCCGGGTCCGTGCGGCGGCGGCCGAACGCCTCGCCGCCCATGCCGCCCGCGCGACGGGTTCGTCGAACCGGGTGACGCGGATGATTTTCCTCGCCGAACCGCTGGAATTCGACAAGGGCGAGGTCACCGACAAGGGCTCGATCAACCAGCGGGCGGTGCTGCGGCACCGGGCGGAGCTGGCACAGTCGCTCTGGGAGGGCGACGTGCGGGTGATCATGCCGGAGAAGGCCGACCAGGTTTGAGGGAGGCGCCAGGTGGCGCCCCCGGATCGCGCCCGGCCTGGGGGGCGGGGTCGGGCGCGATCCGATTTGCCGAAGGCAGATCGGGGATTGGGGGGATAGGTTCGGGCGTTCACCAGAAGGTTCAGGGCAGCGTCGGTGCGCTCCGGCTTTGCCCGTCCCCCCTCACCCCGCCGCCTTCACCGCCCTTCCGGTCATCACCTTCACCAGATGCGCGCGATACGCCGCCGATCCGTGCAGGTCGGACATCAGCCCTACCGCCGCCACCGTCAGCCCCTCGAGCGCCGCTTCCGAGAAGTCCGAAGACAGCGCCGTCTCGCCTTCGGTCCAGCGGAAGACGCCGTCCTCCCCGGCGCCGGTCACCGCCACGCGGACCCCGTCCGCGAAGCGCGCGACGAAGACACCGACCAGCGGGAACCGCGACGCGGGCTGCGCGAACTTCGCGTAATGCGCGGCCTCGGGCACCGGGAAGCGGACGGCGGTGACGATCTCGCCCTCCTCCAGCGCGGTCGAGAACAGCCCGGTGAAGAAGTCGTCCGCCGCGATCTCGCGCCGGTTCGTCACCACCGTCCCCCCGGTCGCCAGCACCGCCGAAGGGTAGCACGCCGCCGGGTCGTTGTTGGCGACCGAACCGCCGATCGTGCCCCGGTTGCGCACCGCCGGGTCCCCGATCTGGGCCGCGAGCCCGGCGAGCGCCGGGAAGCTTTCCGCGCACTCCTTCACCACCGTCGCGTGGGTGGTGGTGCCGCCGATCTCGACCGTGCCGCCCTCGGCCTTGACGTAGCTCAGCCCCGCGATCCCGGTCAGGCTGACCAGCTTCGTGGGCGCGGCCAGCCGGGCCTTCATCGTCGGCAGCAGGGTCTGCCCGCCGCTCAGCGGCATCGCCTCGGCGTCGCCGGCCAGCGCCGCGACCGCCTCGTCGACCGAGCCGGGGCTGACGAATTCGAAATTGTACATGTTCCGATCCTCCATGAAGGGGACGCGGCCCGGTCCGCCCGGGCCGCGCCGCCCTCAGCTTTCGTGCAGCGCCGACCAGACCCGGGCGGGGCTGAGCGGCATGTCGAGATGCGTCACCCCGGTTTTCCCCGCGCGGTGCAGCGCGTCGATCACCGCGTTCACCACCGCCGGGGGAGAGCCGATCGCCCCCGCCTCGCCGCAGCCCTTCACCCCCAGCGGGTTATGGGTGCAGGCGGTCGCCGCCGAATGATCCACCCGGTACATCGGAAGGTCGTCGGCGCGCGGCATGCAGTAGTCCATGTAGCTGGCGGACAGGAACTGCCCGTTCTCGTCATAGACCGCATGTTCCAGCAGCGCCTGCCCGATCCCCTGCGCCAGCCCGCCGTGCACCTGCCCCTCGACGATCTGGGGGTTGATGACGTTGCCGAAATCGTCGGCGGCGGCGAAGGAGACGACATCGACCTTGCCGGTCTGCGGATCGACCTCGACCTCGCAGGCATAGGCGCCCGCCGGGTAGGTGAAGTTGGCCGGGTCGTAGAACGCCGTCTCCTCCAGCCCCGGCTCGATCCGCTCCAGCGGGAAGTCGTGGGGGATGTAGGCCTTCAGCGCCACCTCGCCCCAGGGCACGTTCTTGTTGGTGCCCTGCAGCGCAAAGACGCCGTCCTCGAAATCGACCTGGCCGTCGGGCGCTTCCATCATGTGGGCGGCGATCAGCTTGGCCTTCGCGATCACCTTCTCGGTCGCCTTCACCACGGCCGAGCCGCAGACCGCGAGCGAGCGGGACCCGTAGGTGCCCATCCCGAAGGGGATGCGGGCGGTGTCGCCGTGCACGATCTCGATATTGGCAGGGTCGATCCCCAGCCGGTCGGCAACGATCTGCGGAAAGGTGGTCTCGTGCCCCTGCCCGTGGCTGTGCGCGCCGACCATCACCTGCACGTTGCCGGTCGGGTTCACCCGCACCGTAGCCGCGTCGTATAGCCCGACCCGGCCACCCAGCACCCCGACGAGGTTCGACGGCGCGATCCCGCAGGCTTCGATGTAGGAGGCGATGCCCAGCCCCCGAAGCTTGCCCGCCTTCTCGGACTCGGCGCGCCGCGCCTCGAAGCCGGACAGGTCGGCCATCTCCTCCAGCCGGTCCATCACCGCGTCGTAATTGCCGGTGTCGTATTCCAGCGCGACGGGGGTGGTGTAGGGGAATTGGTCCGGCTTGATGTAGTTCTTGCGCCGGATCTCGATCGGGTCGATCCCCAGTTCGCGCGCGCATTTGTCGATGACCCGCTCAAGGCTGAAGGTCGCCTCGGGCCGCCCCGCGCCACGGTAGGCGTCGACCGGCGCGGTGTTGGTGAAGACCCCCTTCACGTTCACGTAGACATTCGGGACAGTATAGTTCCCGGCCATCAGCGTGCCGTGCAGGAACGTCGGCGTGGCGGTGGCGAAGTTCGACAGGTAGGCGCCGAGGTTCGCCATCGTCTCGGTCCGGACCGCGATGAACCGGCCGTCCTTTTCCGTCGCGAGTTCGATCTTGGTTACGTGGTCTCGGCCATGGGCGTCGGTCAGGAAGGCCTCGGACCGCGAGGAGGTCCATTTCACCGGCCGCCCCAGCTTCTTCGAGGCGGCGAGCACCAGCGCCTCTTCGCCATAGTGATAGATCTTGGACCCGAAGCCGCCGCCCACGTCGGGCGCGACGACCCTGAGCTTGTGCTCCGGGATGCCCATCACGAAGGCCGAGATCAGCAGCCGCGTCAGGTGCGGGTTCTGGCTGGTGGTGTAGAGCGTGTAGTCCCCGGTGCCGGTATCGTAATCGCCGATCGAACAGCGCGGCTCCATCGGGTTGGGCGAGAGGCGGTTGTTGACCAGCTCCAGCGTGGTGACATGGGGCGCGCCCCGGATCGCCTCGTCCACGGCGGCGCGGTTGTCCTCGACCCAGCCCCAGTCGAAGCAGACGTTCGACGGCACCTCGTCATGCACCCGGGTGTCGGCATCGGCCACGGCCTGCGCCATGTTCACGATCGCCGGCAGCTCCTCGATGTCGGCGACCAGCGCCTCGGCGGCGTCGCGGGCCTGTTCGGGCGTCTCGGCGATGACGGCGGCATAGGCGTCGCCGACGTGGCGCACCTTGCCATGCGCCAGCACCGGGCGCTTGGGTTCCGTCATCGGCGTCCCGTCGCGGCTGTGGATCAGCCAGCCCGCCGGGTTGCCCCCGACCTCGACGAAATCGTCGCCGGTGAAGATCGCCAGCACGCCCGGCATCGCCTCGGCGGCCGAGGTGTCGATCCCCTTGATGACGCCATGCGCCACCTCGGACCGGGCGAAGGCCGCGTAGGTCTGGTTGCGCAGCACGATATCGTCGGTATAGCGCCCCTTGCCGGTGGTGAAGCGGCGATCCTCGCGGCGCTTGGTCGATTGTCCGACCACTGTATCCTTCGGCATCTCCCTGTCCTCCCCTACTCGGCCGCGAGCGCGGCGACGTCCTGACCGGACGCGGCCATCACGGCCTTGACGATGTTATGGTAGCCGGTGCAGCGGCAGATGTTGCCTTCGAGGTGATGGCGCACCTCGGACTCGGTCGGCGCCGGGTTCGCCTCCAGCAGGCTGGCAGCGGACATGATCATGCCCGCGGTGCAGAAGCCGCATTGCAGCCCGTGGTGGGCGTTGAACGCCTCCTGCAGCGGGTGCAGCGTGCCGTCGGGCTCGGCCAGCCCTTCGATCGTCAGCACTTCGGCGCCCTCGGCCTCCACGGCCAGCATGGTGCAGGCCTTGATCGCCATCCCGTTCACATGGACGACGCAGGCGCCGCATTGCGAGGTGTCGCAGCCGACATGGGTGCCGGTCAGCCCGACGTCCTGCCGCAGGTAATCGACGAGAAGGCGCCGCGCCTCCACGTCGCGTGTAACGGGTTTGCCGTTCACGGTCATTGAAACATGTGTCAAATCTTCCTCCCTGAATCCTTCGGTCGGTGGTCAGCCGAATTCTGCCCGTGACCTGCCTATGCCTTCGGGAACGCCTTCGCCGGGGCCTCCAACCCCCGCGGTGCGGTGCCGGGGCGTCCTCCATCGCCCCCGCGTTCGGACGCGCGCGCTCGCGCTCCGGACCCTGCCCCGGCCGTGCGGGGGGCGGTGTCGGGAGGCGCGGGACCGCGCCGCGCATGACACCACCTTCGCCTCCGGATCCGCGCCCTGTCCAGTCCTTCCTTCCGCCGCGCCGCCGCGCCATCGCCGGGGGGCATGCGCCGTGCTATGGTCCGGCAGGGCGGGCGGATGACGCCGGGGCGCTTCGGTCTTGCGAAGCCGGGGCGGACATGAGATCAGCCTTGCCAGACGCGGCGCTGTCCGAGATCCCCGGATGACGGCGGCCCGCAAAGCCTGCCCGCCCCCTGGCATGGCAGGCGTTCCCCGCCGGGCGCGGACCCCGGCGCAACGCTCACCGCCCGCGGCGCGCGCCCCGCGCCCTCCGCGGCGACAGACACGTAACAGGGATCTCCCCGATGACACTCACCTTCGACACGAAACGCGCCCTGTCCCGGACCCGGGCGCTCGCCCTCGCCGCCACCTCGGCGCTCGCCCTCGGCGGCCCGGCCATGGCGCAGGAGTACGACCCGGACGCGGTCATCAACATCGGTTCGCTCTACGAGCCGCAGAACCTCGACAACACGGCCGGCGCGGGCCAGGGCATCAACGAGGCGTTCAACGGCAACGTCTACGAGGCGCTCTTCGTGCTGACCGACGACGGCGATGTCGAGCCGCGCCTCGTCGAGGTCTACGACATCAGCGACGACGGGCTGACCTACACCTTCACACTGAAGCCGGATGTCACCTTCCACTCCGGCGACCCGCTGACCGCGGCGGACGTGAAAAGCTCGATCGAGCGGGTCACCGCCGAATCCTCGGCCAGCTCGCGCAAGCGCACGCTGGAGGTGATCGAAAGCGTTGAGACCCCGGACGACCGCACCGTGATCGTGACGCTGAAATCGCCCTCCGTTTCGCTGCCCTACAACCTGTCCTACGTCTGGATCGTCAACGATGCGGCGACCGACATCAGCGCTTCCGAGGACGGCACCGGCCCCTACACCCTGCAGGAATGGCGCCGCGGCTCCGCGCTCGCCCTCGAACCGTTCGAAGGCTACTGGGGTGAAAAGCCCATGAACGGCGGCGTGATGTTCCAGTACTTCACCGATGCGACCGCGCAGAACAACGCGCTGCTGACCGGCGCGGTGGACATCATCACCTCGATCCAGAGCCCGGACGCCCTGTCGATCTTCACCGACAACCCGGATTTCACCGTGTCCGAAGGCGCCTCGACCACCAAGGAGTTGATGGCGTTCAACGACCGGGTGGAGCCCTTCGACGACCCGCAGGTGCGGTCGGCCATCGCCCGCGCGGTGGACAAGGAAAAGCTGCTGAACGCGATCTGGGGCGATTACGGCATGGTCATCGGCTCCTTCGTGCCGCCGACCGATCCGTGGTACGTCGACCTGACCGACGTGAATGCCTACGACCCCGAAAGCGCCAGGGAAATGCTGGCCGAGGCGGGCTATCCCGACGGCTTCTCCTTCACGCTGGACACGCCGGATTACGACCCGCACCCGGTGGTCGCGCAGTTCCTGCAGAACGAGCTGGCCAAGGTCGGGATCGAGGTGAAGATCAACATCATCACCGCGAACGAGTGGTACACCAAGATCTACAAGGCGCATGACTTCGAGGCGACGCTTCAGGAACACGTCAACCACCGCGACATCGTGTTCTACGGCAACCCGGATTTCTACTGGGGCTACGACAACCCCGAGGTCGTCCGCCTGATCGCCGAATCCGAGAACGTCGGCAGCATGGAGGAACAGACCGAGATGCTGACGCAGGCGAACCGGATCATCGCCGAGGACGCGGCGAGCCTGTGGCTCTACCTCTATCCGCAGATCGTGGTCTCGACCTCCGACGTGACGGGCTACCCGGTGAACGGGCTGAACTCCCAGTTCTTCGTCAGCGGCATCAAGAAGGCCGAATGAACCGGCCATGACAGCGGCCGCGCCGGGGCTCCGGCGCGGTGTCGCGCGGTCCGGGGAACGGGTCCACCATGCTCAGATACCTCCTGCGGCGGCTGGTGATCCTGCTGCTCTCTCTCCTGATCGCGGCCGTGGTGCTGTTCGTGCTGCTGCGCCTTCTGCCCGGCGACCCGGCCGCCGCGCTGGTCGGCGTCGGCGCGACCCCCGAACAGATCGAGGCGGCGCGCGCCCAGATCGGGTCCGATCAGCCGCTCGGCGCGCAGTTCGTGACCTATCTCGGCGACCTGGCCCGCTTCGATCTCGGGCAATCCTTCGTCTCCCGCGCCTCGGTGCTCGAGGAGATCTCGCGCCGGCTCAGCGTCACCCTGCCGCTGACGCTGGCGGCCTTCATCCTCGCGCTGGTGATCGCCGTGCCGCTCGGCGTGCTGGCGGCGGTCAAGGCGGACCGCTGGATCGGGCTGGTCCTGTCGGTGGTCTCGCAGATCGGCATCGCGGTGCCGGTGTTCTGGCTGGGCATCCTGCTGGTCTACCAGTTCTCGCTGACGCTGCGCTGGCTGCCCTCGGGCGGCTTCCCGCTGCGCGGCTACGCCCAGCCCCTGCAGGCGATCGAGTCGATGGTACTGCCGGTCCTGACCATCGCGATCATCATGTCCGCCTCCCTCATGCGCTACGTCCGCGCCTCGATGCTCGAGGTGCTGAACAGCGACTTCCTGCGCACCGCCCGCGCGCTTGGCGAAAGCCACAACGGCGCGCTGGTTCGCCACGGGCTGCGCAACGCCGCCGTGCCGGTGGTCTCGGTGCTGGGGATCGAACTGTCGACCACCTTCCTCGGCGCGGTGGTGGTGGAGCAGGTCTTTTCCCTGCCGGGCATGGGCTCCATGCTGCTGCTCGGCATCCAGCAACGGGATTATCCGAACATCCAGGGGGTGCTTCTGGTCTCGACCCTGCTCGTGCTGCTGACCGGCTTTCTCGCCGACATCCTCCAGCGGATGCTTGACCCCCGTCTGCGGGAGGCGAGCCGATGAGCGACACCGCCGCCCCCGCGACACGCCGGTCGAACCCGATCCACTGGCTGGGCTACGGCCTTGTCGGGGTCATCGTGCTGATCGGCCTGATCTCCTTCGTCTGGACGCCCTACCCCCTGTCGGACATGGCCGGCGGCCGGCTGGAGGCGCCGAGCTGGGAGCATTGGGCCGGGACCGACCGGCTGGGCCGGGACCTCTTCACCCAACTGATGATCGGCGCGCGGATCGCGCTGGTGGTGGGCTGCGGCGCGGTGCTGATCGGGGGAAGCATCGGCGTCGTGACCGGCGTGCTCGCCGCCTTCGCCACCCGCTTCGCGGACGATGCGCTGGCCGCCGTCTTCGACATCCTCATCGCCTTTCCGACCCTGCTGATCGCCATGCTCGTCGTCGCCGCGCGGGAAGAAGCCTCGCTCGGCACCGCCATCCTCGCGCTCGGCATCGGGCTCTCGCCCATCGTCGGCCGTGTGACCCGAATACTGACGAAACGGGTGCTGTCGCAGGATTACATCACCGCCGCCCGCGTCTCGGGCACCGGCTGGGGGGCGATCGTGATCTGGCACGTCCTGCCCAACATCGCGCCCTTCCTCGGCGTGAACCTCGCCCTGCAATTCGGCCTCGCCGTGATGGCCGAAGCGTCGCTCTCCTACCTTGGGCTCGGTGCGCCGCCGCCGAACGCCTCGTGGGGCCGGATGCTGCAGGAGGCGCAGGGCACCGTCTACACCGCCCCCTGGGGCGCGGTGCTGCCGGGGCTTGCGCTCTTCGTGCTGGTGATCGGGGTGAACCTGCTGGCCGACAGCCTGCGCGACCGCTTCGATCCGACGCGGAGGGAGCGGTGATGACCCTGCTCAGTGTCGAAAACCTCACCCTCGCGACGCGCGACGCGCGGCTGGTCGAAGACCTGTCCTTCACCATCGCCCCCGGCGAACGGTTCGGGCTGATCGGGGAAAGCGGGTCGGGCAAATCTCTGACCTCCCTCGCCGTCACCGGGCTTCTGCCGCAGGCCATCCGCGCCACCGGCCGGATCACGCTGGACGGGACCGAGGTGACCGGCGCCCCGGAATCCCGCCTCACCGCCCTGCGCGGCAGCGCCGTCGCCACGGTGTTCCAGGAGCCGCTGACCGCGCTCGACCCGCTGATGCCGCTCGGCCGCCAGATCGCCGGCCCGGTCCGCCGCCGGCTGAAGCGCGAGGGCGCCGACACCGCCGCCGTGGCGGCCGAGGTCCGCGCACTGATGGAGCAGGTCCGTCTGCCCGACCCCGACCGCCTGCTCCGCGCCTATCCGCACGAGGTCTCGGGCGGGCAGCGCCAGCGGGTCGCGATCGCGATGGCGCTGGCCTGCCGTCCCAAGCTGCTGATCGCGGACGAACCGACCACCGCGCTCGACGTCACCACGCAGGCCGAGATCGTGACCCTGCTGCTCGACCTCGTGCGCGAACGGGGCATCGCGCTCCTGTTCATCTCGCACGATCTTGCCGTCGTCGGGCAGGTCGCCGAACGGGTGATGGTCATGCGCCACGGCCGCGCGGTCGAAAGCGGCACCGCCGCGCAGGTGCTGACCGCCCCGCGGGACGAGTACACCCGCACCCTCGTCGCCGCCGCCCGGCGGTTCGACGACGCGCTGGAGGGCCGGGGATGACGCTCCTTCAGGTGGAAAACGTGGGCTTCGCCTATGGCAAGGGCCGCGCGGTGCTGGAGGACATCTCCTTCGACGTGCCAAGGGGCGCCAACGTCGGCCTCGTCGGCGAGAGCGGGTCCGGCAAATCGACCCTGTTGCGGCTGCTTCTGGGCCTCGACAGCCCGCAGCGGGGGCGCATCCTGTTCGACGGGGCGCCGCTCGACGCCCGCGACCGGGGCTACATGCGCGGCTACCGGCGGCAGGTGCAGGCGGTGTTCCAGGACCCCTATTCCTCGCTCAATCCCGCGCACCGGATCCGGCGGATCGTGACCGAACCGCTCCGGTCGCTGAAGATCCCCGGCGATCACCGCCAGATGGCCGAGGCCGCGATCACCTCGGTCGGCCTCACGCCCGACACGCTCGACCGCTACCCGCACCAGTTCTCGGGCGGGCAGCGGCAGCGGATCGCCATCGCCCGCGCCATCGTCGCCCGCCCCGCCCTTCTGCTCGCGGATGAGGCGGTCAGCGCGCTCGACCTCTCGACCCGGGTGCGGGTGGTTGACCTGTTCCGGCAGATCGCCCGCGACATGACGATGGTTTTCGTCTCGCACGACATGGGCGTCGTCGCCGCGCTCTGCGACCGGATCGTGGTGCTGGACCGGGGCCGGATCGTCGAAGCCGGGGACACCGCCGCGATCCTGAAAAACCCGCAGCATCCCTATACGCAGAGCCTGCTTTCCTCGATCCCCCGCATGCCCGACGCGGCACAACCACAGGACCCGACATGACCGTTTCCGCCGATTTCCAGACCGCCTTCGACGCGTGGCGCGCCGCCCGCATGGAGAAACTGACCGCCGAGGACGGCTGGCTGAACCTGCTCGGCCGCTGGTGGATCACGCCGGGAACCGTCACCATCGGCGCGGGGGCCGGGAACGACATCCGTCTCGACACCGGGCCCGAGCAGCTTGGCCGCCTCACCCTGCACGACGGCGACACCGCCACGTTCGAACCCGCCGAAGGCGAGGCGGTGCAGCTTGACCGCACCGCCGGGCGCTTCGGCTGGCGCGCCGACCGGTTCCTGCTGGAGATCACGGCGCTGAACGACCTGCGCGCGCTGCGCATCCGCGATGCGGAGGCCCAGCCCGCGGCCCCCGCGATCGAAACATTCCCGCTCGACCCCGCGCTGCGGCTGACGGCCCGTTGGCAGAAGCTGCCCGAGCCGATGACCATCACGCTCGACAACATGATCGGCATCCCCGCCCGCGTGCCCGTCACCCACACCGCCACGGTCGAGATCGGCGGGCAGAGCTTCACGCTCCTGCCCACTTACGGCACCGCCCAGAGGCCGCAGTTCGTGGTCCGCGACCTGACCTCGCTCGACGACACCTATCCCTACATGCGCTTCGTCTTCGGCGAGGAGGTGACGGAGGACACCGTGGTCATCGACTTCAACCGCGCGATCAACCCGCCCTGCGCCTTCACCAAGAACGCGGTCTGCCCGCTCCCCCCGCGCGAGAACCTGTTCCCGATGCGGATCGAGGCGGGCGAAAAGCGTCTCTGATCAGGGGCGATCAGGCTCGGCGGGGAGGCCGGCATACCACTCCGCCAGCGTCTCGATGTCCGCGTCGGTCAGGTCCTGCGCGGCCTTCCTCATCAGGGTCGACCCGCCGCGCTGCCCCGCCCGCCACAGGTGCAGCTGCGCGACAAGGTAGGCGCGGTCCTGCCCGGCCAGCGCCGGCACGAGGGGCTTCCGCGCCGTGCCGGGCCCGTGACAGGCGGTGCAGGCCGGCACGTCGTCGGTGCCCTGCATCGCCAGCGGCAGGTCGGCATAGCCCTCCGCCGCCGCCGGTTCGGAGGGCCGCGCGGCGGTGAAATGGGTCACCAGCGGCGCGAGCGCCGTCTCCGGCACCCGCGACACCGCATGCTGCATGATCCCGCTCGGTCGTTCGCCCGACAGGTACTCCCGCAGCGCGTGCTCCAGATAAGCCTCGGTCTGGATGTCCAGCCGGGGCACCCCCGCCTCCACCCCGCCGTGGCATCCCGCGCAATAGGCCGCGTGGGCCGGCCCTGTCCCGGGTGGCTGCGCCACCATCGCCGCCTGCGCCGCAGGATCCAGCCCCGCCTTCACCCGCATCAGGTAGGCGACCACCGGCCAGACCTCCTCGGACCTTTGCGGCGCGGGCCAGGCGGGCATGCCGCTCATCTTGATGCCGTTCAGCACGATCCAGTGCAGGTGGTTGGGCTCCCAATGCTGCACCGCCTCCGAGATATGCGGCGGCGCGGGCAGCATGGACCGCATCGTTGCCGTGCGGTCCTCGCCCGGGGTGGCGTGACAGGGGGCGCAGGCGGTGACGTAGTGCCGCGCGCCCAGCTCCGCCAGCGCCGGGTCGGAAAGGTCGGGCACCTCCTCCTCCGGGATCGCGCGCAGCCGCACCGACTGCCGGAAGGTCGTGTGCAGTACCCAGCTCACCCCCGGCATGTGCCCGGACGCGGCGGACACGTTGTAGAGCCCCAGCCCGACCGCCGCCGCGGCGCCGATCGCACCCATGACCGCCAGCGCGGCGAGCGTCAGGATCGCACCCCTCATGCCACCGCCTCCCGGCCCAAGGCCTTCGCCGTCAGCGCGAGCCCCGCCAGCAGGTAGACCGGCGTGCCGATCCCCAGCATCAAAAGCCCGCCCCATTGCTGGCCCGCAAGATCCGGCGCCGTGCCGCAGACCGCCGCGTAGAGATCGCGCGGCGCCAGCACCAGCAGAGCGCCCAGAAGCGTCATGTGCATCGAGGTCAGCAGCAGCCCCCCTGCCCCGGCCAGCGGCTGCCGCGCGGCGAGGCACCCGGCCCAGACCAACGCCCCCGCCAGCAGGAACGACGCCTGTTCGGCCACGAACCCCGCCCCGCTCAGCCGGCCTAGGGCGTGGGCCTGCGGCATGTGCCACGCCCAGACCACGACGAATTCCACCGCCGCCGCGATCAGCGGGTTGATCGCCAGCCGCCCCGCCACACCCGGCAGGCCCAGCACCAGCAGCGGGGCGGCCAGCGCGACCAGCACCATGTGCCGCAGCATGTGCACCGGGAACCCGGGCAGCCAGGCCTCCAGCGGCAGCAGCCAGATCGCCGCCAGCAGCGCCAGCGCGGGCAAGAGGCAGACGGGCCTCATGCGCACCCCCCGATCAGGATCAGCGGCAGGCCGGAATAGACCACCCCGATGCCCGAGATGATCGCCAGCAGAAACGCCGCGTGGCCAAGAAACTGGTGCCGGTCTTCGGCCTCGCCATACGGGTTGGTGAAGTCCCCGGTGCGCCGCACGTCCCACTGGCGGAAGGACCGCCAGCCGACCCAGACGATCGCCAGCAGACAGCCGAGCGTGATCGCGATCAGCAGCCCCCGCCACGGCGCAACGTCCCCGGTCTTGGCGCAGGCCACCGCCACCGTGCAGTAGCAGAGCAGGAAATGCCCCGCCCAGATCACCGGGGCGAGCGTGATGCGGATCAGGCTCTCCGCCTCCTCGCGAAAGGCGCGTTTCTCTTCCTTCTGACGGATCCGGTGTTCGTCGTGGCTCATCACAGCACCATCGGGGCAAGGCCCATCACCGCGCAGGCGACCAGCACGGACAGGACGTGGAAATGCCAGTAAAGTTCCACGTTGCGGATGTCGGCGTCGTAGCGCGGAGTCATCTTTCCGGCGACCGAGGCGGCGAGGCAGTAAAGCTGCATCACGATCCCCAGCCCGGCATGGACGAGGATCCAGACCGCCAGCGCCCACATCACCGCCGGATAGACATGCTCCCTCGGCGAGAGGTCGATCACCGACAGCGCCAGCGCCGCCATCCCCGCCGCCGTCACAACCGCCCCGCCGCCCAGCAGGCCGCGTGCCGCGCCCACGCGGCCGCGCCGGTTCAGCATCCGGGCGCCGACCGTTCCCGCCCATCCGAGCGTCAGGCCAAGCGCCGCCAGCCCGACCAGCGCCGCCACCGGGTCCGCCGCGCCCTCGGGCGGGAAATCGGCGTTGGCGGTCCAGAAGAAGAAGAACCCGAACACGACCGAGGCGAAGGCCGTGGCATCCCCCAGCATGGTGATCCACATCGCCCACCACCCGACGGAATCGGGGCCCGAGGCATAGGTCGGCAGCGTCAGGCCCAGCCCCGCATCCTTGCTGTCGGCCTCGGGCGGGCGCGAGGTGTCGCGCCAGAGCCACCAGATGATGAAGACCCCCGCCAGCGCGCCGCAGACCGCTGCCGGCCCGTAGATGTGGAACGTCGGGAGGATGAAGCAGCCGCCGGTGAAGATCGCCGCCCAGATCGACAGCCACGACGGGCCGGTGACCCTCTGGATGTACAGCGGCTTGGCGTCGATGACCGAGGTGATGATCGTCTCGCGGTACCCCTCCTTCGCATCGGGGAGGTAAAAGCGCCCGGAATCGAGCCTGTCCAGCAGCTTCGGGTCGTCCCAGATCGGATAGCGCGAATTGATATAGGGGATCGACCGCACGCCCCAGTTTTCCTCCGGCACATCATGGGTCCACTCCAGCGTGCCGCCGTTCCACGGGTTGCGCGGCGACAGCGGCTTGCGCCACGGATGGGTGACGAGATCGAAGACGAAGATCGCGAAACCGGCGGCGATGACGAAGGCGCCGAGGGTCGAGATCAGGTTCAGCCAGTCCCAGCCCAGCCCGCCGGGATAGGCGTAGATCCGGCGCGGCATCCCCAGAAGCCCCGACAGGTGCATCGGCAGGAAGGTGATATTGAAGCCGCAGAAGATCAACCAGAACGCCCACCTTCCCAGCGTCTCGTCCAGCAGCCGCTTGGTGATGAAGGGCATGAAGTAATAGACCCCGGCGATCACCGGAAAGACCATGCCGCCGAACAGCGTGTAGTGCAGGTGCGCCACGACGAAGTAGCTGTCGTGCGCCTGGAAGTCGAAGGGCGCGATGGCCAGCATCACCCCGGTCAGCCCGCCCGCGGTGAAGATGGCGAGCGCGCCCGCGATCCAGAGCATCGGCAGGTTGATCTTCACCCGCCCCACCATCAGCGTCGCGACGAAGGCGAACAGCTGGATGCCCGTGGGGATCACCACCGCCTCGGACGCCGCCGAGAAGAAGCCGAGCGACATCGACGGCAGGCCGGTGGTGAACATGTGGTGGACCCACAGCCCGAAGCTCAGGAACCCCGTGCCGACGGCGGAAAGCACGATCCACGAATAGCCGACGATGGGCCGCTGCGCGACCGTGGGGACGATCATCGCGGCGATGGCGATGGAGGGCAGGAAAACGATGTACACCTCCGGATGGCCGAAGATCCAGAACAGGTGTTGCCACAGCATCGGGTCGCCGCCTCTGGTCGGGTCGAAGAAGGGCCAGTCCATCGAGCGTTCCAGCTCGAACAGGAAATCGCCGGCGATCAGCGGCGGAAAGGCGAACAGGATCATGCCCCCCACGACCATCACGTACCACGCGTAAAGCGGCATGATGTTGATCCGCATCCCCGGCGGGCGGCACTTCAGCGCGCCGACGATCAGCTCCACCGCCGCGGCGATCGACGCGACCTCGATGAACGACAGCCCCAGCAGCCAGATGTCCGAGCCGGGGCCCTCGTCCTCGGTCGCCAGCGGCGGATACATGAACCAGCCCGCACGGGGGGCGACGTTGAAAAAGATCGACCCGATCACGAAGACTCCGCCGATCGCGAAGCACCAGTAGCCGAAGGCCGAGAGCCGCGGGAACGGCATGTCCCGCGCGCCGAGGAAGCCGGGCAGCAGCAGGATCGCCACCGCCTCGAACATCGGCACGGCGAAAAGGAACATCATCGCCGAGCCGTGCATCGTGAAAAGCTGGTTGAACAGGTCCGCCGAGACGAGATCGTTCTCCGGCACCGCAAGCTGCAGCCGGATCAGCAGTGCCATGCACCCGGCCAGCAGCATGAAGGCCAGCGCCGTCATGGTGTACCAGATGCCGACCTCGGTGTTGTTCACCGCCGTGGGATAGCGCCAGCCCTTGGGCGTCTCCCATGCCTTGCGCAGCCGCACCGTCTGCTCCTCCTGCAGCGCCTCGGAGACCGGTTCGGAGAGCATCGCCTCGGTCGGAGGATAGGGCCCCTGCGGTTTCGGCAGCTTCACGTCGATGGCGCGCGCGCTCATTCCAGCCCCTCCAGATAGGTGGCGAGGGCGGTCAGTTCGCCGTCGTCGAGGTGGTCGTATTCCGGCATCTCCACCTCGGGCTTCAGATCGCCGGTATGCTTGACCCAGAGCGCGAAATCCTCAAGCCGCACGCCCAGCCGTCCGGCCCCGAGCGACAGCCGCCCGCCCACATGGGTCAGATCCGGCCCGACGCGACCGACATGCTGGGTCCCCCGCACGGTGTGGCAGGCGCCGCAGCCTTCCCGCGCGAAGATCGCCGCGCCGGCCTGCGCAACCTCCCCCTCCGGCGTGGCGGCATCGCCGGCCTCTGCCTCGAGCCAGGCGGTGAAGTCCTCGGGCGTCATCGCCACCGCCTCGAACGCCATCCAGGCATGGCTCGCGCCGCAGAACTCCGCGCATTGGCCGCGGTAGACGCCCGGCTCGACCGCCTTGAGCGACATCCGTGTCTCGCGCCCCGGGAACATGTCCATCTTGCCGCCGAGCGCGGGGATCCAGAAGGAATGGATGAAGCTCTTGCTGTCCAGCCGGAACTCCACCCGCTCCCCGACCGGCAGCCGGATCTCGTTGGCCGAGGTCACCGGCGCCTCCGCCCCCTCGGGCCAGTATTCGACCCGCCACCACCATTGCTCGGCAGTCACCCGGATCGTCAGACCGTCACCCGCCTGCCGCTGGTCCGGCAGCATCCCAAGGCCCCAAACCAGCAGGACGCCGAGCAGCACCGTCGGCAAGACAAGCCCGCCGCCGATGATGAGCCAGTTGGCGAGCGAGGCGGACATTTTCACCGTGTGGACCCGGGTCACGAAGAAGAAGAGCCCGTTCAGCGCGATCCACAGCACCACGGCGCCGGTGAGCATGGTGAAGAACAGCACCGCCAGCGCCGCGCCGTCCTCGCCGCCCGACAGCAGCGCGGACTGGCGGTAATCGCAGCCCGCCAGCACCAGCAGCAGCGCCCCGGCGCCAAGGCGCAGGCGCAGCGCCCGCGTGCTGACGGGGCGCGGACTCATGCCGCCAGGCTTTCCCTGTCGTCGCATCGCATCTGCGCTGCCCCCCATCCTTCGGCCCCGGGGCGGATTCGTCACTCGGGCAGCGCGTAGGCCACGACCTGGTCGCCGACCTGCTGCTTCAGGATCGAATTCCCGCCCGCCACGAAGACCACGTATTGCCGCCCCTCGTATTCATAGACGGCCGGATTCGCGACCGCCGGGGCCATCGCCTGATCCGACCATAGCTCCTCTCCGGTCTTCAGCGAATAGGCCCGCAGCTTGGCATCCATCGACGCGCCGATGAAGATCAGCCCGCCCGCCGTGACCGCCGGCCCCCCGATCGTGGGAGAACCCCACCGTTCCGGCATGAAGAAGCCGTATTTCTGCGACGCCCCGACCGGCACGCGCCACAGGATCTCTCCGCTGGTCATGTCGACCGCGACCAGTTCGCCGAAGGGCGGCGCCCAGCAAGGCATCCCCGCCCAGTTCATCGCGTTCAGCAGCCGCATCCCGTAGGGCGCACCCTCCTGCGCGGCGAAGCCCTGTTCGTTGCCGGAGCCGGAATTGGCCTCCTCGTATTCCTCGCGCGGGTAGAGCTTGATGTACTGGACCACGTGCGAGGTGTTCACGACCGCGATCTGCCGCTCCGGATCGAAGGCCGCGCCGCCCCATTGCACGCCACCCGCGCTGTCGGGATAGGCCAGAACGCCCTCGCCTGCCGTGGTCGGCGGTGTGTACATCCCCTCGTACCACAGTTCGTCCCAGAGGCGGGAGCATTCGCCGAACCCGACCGCGTCCGCCAGCCCCCAGACCTGGGGCTTTTCCGACTGGTCCAGCAGCGGTTCGGGCTTCGTCGGGAAGGGCTGCGTGGGGGCGTAGACCTCGCCCTCCACCGTGCCGTCGCCGTCGGGCACCGGGCGCTCCTCGATCGGCCAGACGTCCTCTCCGGTTTCGCGGTTGACGACGAAGAGATAGCCCATCTTGGTCGGCTGCATCAGCGCCGGGATCTCCTCTCCGTCCACCGTTATGTCCATCAGGGTCGGGGCGGACACCGTATCGTAATCCCATATGTCGTGATGCACCCATTGCCGGGCCCACACGGCTTCGCCCGTCTCGACGTCGAGCGCGGTGGTCGAGGTGGCATAAGGCGCCTCCTCCGTCCGGTTCCCGCCCCAGTAGTTCGGCGAGGGGGAGGAGACGGGCAGGTAGACCAGCCCCAGTTCCTCGTCCGCGGACATATGGGTCCAGACGTTTGCGGTGCCGCTGGTTTCGCGGATCGACTCGGGCAGGGTCTCGAAGCTCCACAGCAGCTCGCCCGTGCGCGCATCCAGTCCGAAGACGGTGCCCGGCGGAGCCTGTTCGAAGGCCCAGTCCTTGCCCGCCCAGCCGAGGATCAGCCGGTCGCCCACCACCGTCGGCGGCTGGAGCAGCGACAGCGGCCATTTGTCGTTCGTCGTGTTCCACTGGTTCACGTTCAGCACGCCGCCGTCCGCGAACGCCTCGCACAGCGCGCCGGTGTCCGCGTCGATCGCGAACAGCTGCGCGTCCATCGTGCCGAGATAGACGATCTTGTTGCAGGTCGCGCCTTCCACCGGCTCGTCCGCCTCCCAATAGGCGACGCCCCGGTTCTTCAGCGCGGGCTGGGTCAGCGCCTCGAGCGTGGATTGGCTGTCAAAGCTCCAGCGCTCCTCCCCCGTGGCGGGGTCGAGGGCGAGCACCCGGTAGAACGGCGTGCCGATATAGAGCATGTCATTGGCAAAGACCGGCGTGGCGGACCAGACGGTTTCCGGCAGCTCGCCGGATCCATCCGACATGTCGCCGGTGTGAACCTGCCACGCCTTTTCCAGCGCGCCGACGTTTTCGGCGGTGATCTGGGCGAGCGGGCTGTATTTCTGCGCGTTGAGCTGGCCGTGGAAGGAATCCCATGTCGGCGTCTCCGGCACCAGCGGGATCGGCGGGCCGGTGTCCTCCTCCGCCGCGGCAGTTTCGGCTTTGCTTTCCGCTGGATCAGTCTCTGTTTTAGGGATTTCCGCCTCTGCCGCCGCCGGTTCGTCCTCGGTGGCAGATGCCGGTGTGTCCACCTCCGGCGTCGTGTCGTCCTCGCCGGCCGTCACTGCCGGGGCTTCGTCCGCGTCCTCGACCGTCGCCGCCGGGGCCGTCGCCTCCTCCGGCGTGACTTCGGCCGCCGGGGCGTCCTCCTCCACCGCCTCGGCGGCGGGCGCCTCGGTCCGGCTCTCCTCGGTCACCGGGGCCTGTCCGCTCCCTTCCTGCGCCAGCGCGGGCGCGGCGGCGAAGGGCAGGATCAGCGCCAGCGCGGGCAGCAGGGACATCGTCTCTCGGCTCATTTCTCAGCCCTCCGTCGCGGTGACCGGCGCCGCACGGGCCGGTCGGGTCATGTCGATGATCAGCCCCACCAGGCCGACCGCCATCGCCACCGGCACCGTCCACAGGTGCAGCAGCAGCCCGGCGAACCCGGTGCCGAGAAGTCCCAGCAGGATCAACACCCGCGCGAGGTTCCGCATCCCCCTGCCCTTCAGCGCCGGCAGCACGAGCGCGGCGAGGATGAGGATCAGGCTGGCGACGATCACCAGCAACGCGCCCGCCGTGCCCGTCACCCCGGTGAGTGGGGTCACATAGGCGTAGAGCGTCACCAGCAGGCTAGCGAGCGCCCCCGCCAGCAGCAGGATGGCGCCCAGTCGGTAAGATCGCGGCGAAGCCATGGGCAGAGTCCTCCGATTGGTTGCGGATAGCCCCTCCGGCCGGACGGGCGGTCAGGCCTCCACCTAGGAGGGTCTCACGCCCGGTCAATCCTGCGTGATCCGCCCTGCCGCCGCCATGCGCCGCGCAGGGCGCGTTACTCTCCTCTCAGGCCGAGGCGGCGGGGCGGGCGGAGATCTCTGCGTGCCAGCGGGCGGTGTGGGTCGCGTCTTCGGGGATCCGCCGCTTCACCGCGCGGGCGAAATCCACCACCACGACGCCCAGGATATCGGCGATCGAGAAGGTGTCGCCGGCGAGATACGGGCTTTCGGCCAGCCGCGTCTCGAGCATGGCGAAAAAGGCGTCCAGCCGCCGCTGCCCGCGTTCCGCCAGCGCGGGGATCTGTTCGAAGTTCTGCGGCCCCGGGAGCGCCCTGTCCCTGAAGCCTGCCGCCGAATTGCGCAACGCCTCGGCGGCCGCGACCAAGCCGTCAAGCTCCACCCGGCGGTGCCACATCTCGACCTGCGCCTTGCCAAGCGCGCCGCTGCCGAACAGTGGCGGCTCGGGCTGCATCTCTTCCAGGTAACGGCAGATCGCCACCGATTCCGTCAGCTTGGTGCCGTCCTCCAGCTCGAGCATCGGGACCGTCAGACGTTCGTTCACCTTTCGGTAGCCGTCGCCCAATTGCTCCTGCGTCATCATGTCGACCGTCACGCACTCCAGATCGATCCCCTTTTCGGCGGCGAAGAATCTCACCCGGCGGCAGTTCGGGGCCAATCCAAAATCGTATAGCTTCATGGTCCATTCCTTCTCAGTGAAATCCGTCGGCACAGGCCGGATCGGCCCCGAGGATACGCAATTCCGCAGGATCGTCCCGCAGAACGCACATTCCTGCAAACTCCGGACGGGGACATGCGAAATACCGTTCGGGCACGTATGTTGCGGGCGTCCCTGTTGCCAATTGGCAAGATCGGGAAAAACCCCTGCGCTGCGGTCACTTGTCAGATCGGATTGGCCTCGGCGTACTTCCGGAAGAAGGCGAGAAAGGCGCGGTCGGGATCCTCAGGCGCCGCCTTGTTCGCCGCCCAGGCCCGCCATTCGCCCTCGACGAAGTAGATGTCGTAGCCCGGATGCCGCAGCCGCGCCGTTTCGTACGTCTGGGTCTTGAGCGCCGCCCCCTGCCGGTCCAGCCACGCGGGCCGCGCCTTCGCGGGCTTCGACTCCTCCGCCAGCTCCTCCGCCCTGCCCTCGGCCCGCGCCTTCCGCCCGGGGGAGGCGAATTGCAGCGCGCGCTCCGCCTTGCCCTGCGCTTCGCCGTCCTTGCGCCACCAGCGCAGCTCCACATGGGTCACACTGCGGCCGGTCTTGATCGGCTGGATCTCCACCATGTAATCCGAAAGGGCCGAGACCTCGGCCACCGCCGGGTCGATCGCCCGCAGCCGCAGGTTCGACCAGGAGGTGAGCTTGCCCTTCGGCACCCCCAGCACGCCGCGCAACGCGTCGAGGGTGAATTTTTCGGACGACCGCCAGCGCAGATTGCCCCGCTTCTGCACCATCTCGTAAAGCGTCAGGGCATATTTCGACGACAGCGCGAACATCACCTCGCGCTGGAGCCGCGCGAAGACAGTGGAGTTCGAGATGATCTTCCGCAGCCGCGGCGGGATCTCGTATTCGAAGAGCCCGTCGGCTCGCGCCATCTCGAGGTTGCCGCCCAGAAGCTGCACGCGCTCCACCGCCGGCTTGCCGTCCCAGACCGCCTCGACCTTCACGATGGCCGACATCAGCCGCTCGATCGACTCGCCGATGCGGTCGTTGGAATTGTGCGACCCGCGCAGCTGCGCCTTGGCGATGACGTGCAACACGGGCTTGTCGATCGCCTCCCAAGCGTTTTCGAGAAGCTGGTTGTAGATCCGCCGGTCCGTAAGCGTCAGCGGCGTCACCTCGATCAGGTCGACCAGCTCGCCCGGCTTGACCAGCGAGTCCCGACTCGGCTTTGCGTCGACGGTACGATATCTTGTGGTAGGCTTGGCCATGACTGCTCGGGCTCGTTACCTTGTTTTCTTACATTTGTATCGCAAGGGACGTAAGCTGACAACCCGCAGCGGATATCGCCTACCACCCGAAACGTAAGCCTTGGAGTGAGTGGCCAGACAGTAGGCGAATCGCAGACCCCTGCTTTTCAAGGGCTTTTCGACTCGGCCGATTCGCCCGCTCCGCCCCCTCCCGAAATGTAAGTTCAGCCCCTCCCGGGACGTATCGCCAATCCGCCCGATCCGTAAGGCCAGACCACCCGGTCCGTAAGCCAAACCATCCCGAAATGTAGTCTGACATGGGCGGAATCCGTTGAAACGCAGGCCCGGTCGGACCCGGAACAGGAGAATCCAAGAATCCAGAAGAGGCAGGTTTGTCATATTCGGATTTGGGTGATTTGGCACGAGCGGCTCGCGCCCCGTCCTTTCCCCGACGAAGCGATACCTTTTGGGTTGGATGAGTCTCCGGCCGGACCTCGCCTTCCGAACCGGAGGCCCCCAGCCCGCGACTTCCGCTCTCCTGTGCCTCCACCGCCCACTTCCGGTTATTTCGGCATCCCTCCCCGAACTTCGCACTTGAGGCGGAGAGGGGCAAAAGGCATCCTGTCCACAATAACCAGAACGAGGCAGTGATGGCAGAGACAGAGGATTATCCCGTAACGCTGGAGGAGATCGACGCGCTGGCGCTGCGGGCGGACACGGTCATCAAGCGGCTGCGGGAGAGGGTCTTTTCCCCCGGGTCGCAGAAGTCGCTGGGCCTGCGGTTCAATGTCCGCACCGCGTCCGAGATGGTCGGCCGGACCGAGAAGGCGATCCGCGACGCGGAGGGAGACGGCCGCCTTCCCGAGCCTGACAAGGACCCGGAAACGGGGCGGCGCACCGGCTATTCCCTGGAAGACGTGAACCGGATGCGCGAGGTTTTCGGCACCCTGCCCCGACGCGGCCCGGACGATCCGGCGACCGTGCTCGCCGTGCAGAACTTCAAGGGCGGCGTCGGCAAGTCGACCGTGCTGATCCACCTCGCCCAGTATCTCGCGCTGCAGGGCTACCGCGTCTGCGTGATCGACTGCGATAGCCAGGGCTCGACCACCTCGATCTTCGGGCTCAACCCGGACGTGGACGTGGATGAGGAGGAAGACACGCTCTACCCCTTCTTCCGGCACGGCGGCCCCGCGACCCTTCATTACGCACTCAGGGCGACCTACTGGCCGGGCATCGCGCTGATCCCCGCGAACCTCGGGCTTTATGATGCGGAATACGAATTCGCCGCCCGGATGCTGCGCGAACAGAGCTTCGTCCTGGACCGCCTGCGCCAGGGGATCGAGACGATTTCCGACCAGTTCGACGTGATCCTGCTGGACCCGCCCCCCGCGCTCGGCATGATCTCTCTCTCGGTGCTGCGGGCGGCGAATGCGCTGCTGATCCCGGCGCCGCCAAACAACATCGACTTCGGCTCCACCGCGCATTTCCTCAAGATGATGGGCGCCACGCTGAACGAGCTGGCCGAGCATGGCGGCGCGCGCGGTTATCATTTCGTCAAGATCCTTGCGACCAAGATGAACGACCAGAAAAGCGCGCATCAGGCGATCAAGCGGGTGATGGAGGCGGTGTTCCCGCAGGACATCCTTCAATCGGTGCTGAAGGATTCCGCCGAGATTGACAATGCCACGGCCAACCTGATGAGCGTCTACGAGATCACCGGACCGGCCACCCGGACCGACACGCACAAGCGCTGCCGCGTCTATCTGGATGCGATCGGGCGCGAGGTGGAAACCCTGATCCGCAAGACATGGCCCAGCCATCACGCGGCGCTGAGGAAGGAGGGCATCCTGTGAGCAAGCGACACGATGCGGTTTTCGACGACGTTCTGAAAGATCTGGGCGAGGGCGCCCCGGCGCGCGACCGCTCCGGCGCGCGGTTCCTGAAACGCTCCAACACCATGGCGGAACAGGCGACGGGACAGCGGCAGGAAAAGGTGCTGCGGCTGGTGGACCCGGCGAGCTGCGTGATGTGGGACCGGCACAACCGCGCCTACGACCTGCTGACCGAGGCGAACTGCCGGGACCTGATCGACGGGATCCTCAGCCAGGGACAGCAGGAGTTTCCCGCCATCGTCCGCCGCCTGCGCCCGGCGCACGAGGGGCAGGGGCCGGAATTCGAGGTGATTTGCGGCGCCCGGCGGCATTTCGCGGTGTCGTGGCTGCGGGCGAACAATTACCCGAAGGTCCAGTACCTGATCGAAGAGCGGGAGCTGACGGACGAGGAGGCCTTCCGCCTCGCCGATATCGAGAACCGCGATCGGGAGGATATCTCGGACGTGGAACGGGCGCGCGACTACGCGCAGGCGATGGAGCTTTACTACGGCGGCAGTCAGGGGCTGATGGCCGAGCGTCTGAAGGTTTCGCCCGGGTGGCTGTCGCGGTATCTGGACCTCGGTCGGCTGGACTCACGGGTCATCGCGGCCTTCGCCTCGCTGCACGAGGTGAAGGAGCTGCACGCCCGCACGCTCAAGCCGCTGATGAAGGCGAAGGAGGGGCGGGAGGCCGTGCTGCGGGAGGCTGATGCGCTGGCTGCCGAGCAGAAGGGGGAGGGGGCACCGATCCCCGCCGCGAAGGTCATCGCCCGGCTCAAGGCTGCCGCACAGCCGCCGAAGAAACGGGCCGCCGCCGACAAGGTCTATCGCCGTCACCCCGACGAGAAGGGCGTGCAGGTTCGGCGCAAGGGCGGGCGAGTTCAGCTGGAGTTCGAGAAGGACGTCGCGGACGAGGCGCTGCGCCACGCGCTGGAAGATTTCCTGAAGGACCGGGCCGCCGGACGCGCCTGATTGCCAATTGGCAAGATCATGGAAAACCGCGTGACCCCAGTGGGTTGCGCGGTTTTTGTTTCAGAAGGGATTCTCCACCGCCACTCCCGTCGGGGCGAAATCGGCGACGTTCCCGGTGACCACGACCGCGCCGTGATGCAGCGCCGTGGCGGCGATCATCAGGTCGGCGCCGTCATGCCCGATCTGCTGGCTCAGCCGCCCCCAGATCCGCGCGTCTGCCGCGCCGAAGGGCAGGATGCGGTCGGCAAAGATCAGCAGGGTCTTGTCCAGCCACGCGCGCAGGTCGGCGGCGAAATCCGGATCGCGCGGCTCCTGCCGGCGGATGCCGCGTTCGATCTCGCCGACGGTGATGGCGGAAAGGAACAGCTCCGCCTCCGGCTTCCCGCGCAGCCATGCGGAAACGCGGGGCGCGCGGTCCGGGCGGCGGACGGCCGAGATCACGTTCGTATCCAGAAGATACATCAGAAGGAGACGTCGCGCGGCCTGACACGGGCCCGGTCGACCTCTCCGCCCGGGAAGGCGAGGAGGTGGTCGGCGAAGCTCTCCCGCTGCGCCACCGCGCCGGAGAGCAGCCGCCGATATTCCTCGGCGGACAGCACCACGACGGCGGGCTTGCCCCGGCGGCTGACCTCCTGCGGCGTTCCGGCAAGCGCGGCGTCGACCACCGCGCTGAAGCGGTTCTTCGCGTCCTGCAGGGTCCACATGGCGGGCGCTCCTTTCATCAGACTAGCTGCTCATCTGGCTAGCTGGCTAGATAGGTGGCCAGAACCCCCGCGTCAAGATGCGCCTCAGCTGTCGTAGTGCCCGGTCCGGTGCCAGCGCCACGCATCCGCGATCATCTGCGGCATGGTCGAGCGGGATGGCGTCCACCCCAGTTCCGCCCCCGCGCGGCTGGAGCCGGAGACCAGCTTGGTCGCGTCGCCCGCCCGCCTGGGGCCGTCCGAATGCGGCACCTCGCGGTTCGTGACGGTGCGGCTGGCGTCAATCACCTGGCGGACGGAAAAGCCCGATCCGGTGCCGAGATTGAAGACCCGGCTGCCCTTGCCCGCCCGCAGCCATTCGAGCCCCAGCAGATGCGCGTCGACCAGATCGCAGACATGGACGTAATCGCGGATGCAGGTCCCGTCCGGCGTATCGTAATCGGTGCCGTGGATGGTCAGGGCGGGGCGGGTGCCGTCGACCGCCTCCAGCATCACCGGGATCAGGTGCGTTTCGGGCCGGTGATGTTCGCCAATCTCGCCGTCGGGGTCCGCGCCGGCGACGTTGAAGTAGCGGAAGATCACGTGGCGCAGCCCGTGGGCGGCTTCGAAATCGCGCAGGATTTCCTCGATCGCGCGTTTGGAGGCGCCGTAGGCGTTCAGCGGTTCCTGGGGGGTGTCTTCGTCCAGCACGACGTTGTCGTGTTCGCCGTAGGTCGCGCAGGTGGAGGAGAAGACGAAGTCGAGGCAGCCCGCCGCAACCGCCGCCTCGATCAGGTTCAGCGAGCCCATGACGTTGTTGCGCCAGTAGAGCCCCGGTTTCTCCATCGCCTCGCCGACCTGGCTGAAGGCGGCGAAATGCATCACCGCCTCGGGCCGGTGCGCGGCGAAGACGGAGTCGAGCCTGGCGCGGTCCAGCAGGTTACCCTCCTCCGCCGGGCCGAACTTCACGGCGTCGCGCCAGCCGGTCGAGAAGTTGTCGAAAGTGACGGGGGTGTGGCCCGCCGCCCTGAGCGCCTTGCAGGCGTGCGAGCCGATGTAGCCTGCGCCGCCGGTGACGAGAATGGTGGCCATTGCGCCTCTGATCCAAAGGGTCCGGTGTTCGCGCCGACCCTAAGCGGGGCGGGGGCGATGCTCCACTCCTTTCTGACGCTGCGGCAGATCAGGCCTCGCGCAGCGGTGCGGGCACTTGTTGTGCGGGGCGGGGCAGGGGCTGGTCGCCGTCCGCCGGGGCAAAGACGCGGACCATCCCCGTGCGCCCCCGTATGGCCGTCATCCGGATTTCGCGCAGCGCGGTGTGGCGGGTCAGGGCGGCGCAGCCTTCGCCGACGAGGATCGGCAGGCCCAGTTCCTTGGTCATCACCTCAAGGCGGGAGGCCACGTTCACCGCGTCCCCGATGGCCGTGTAGTCGAAGCGCCGGGCGGTGCCGAGGTTGCCGATCGTGCAGGGGCCGGAGTTCAGGCCCACCCCGCAGGCCAGCGCCACGGGCAACCCCTCTGCCGCAAGCGTGTCGGAGAGGGCGGCGATCCCGGCGACGGCGGCGCGGGCGGCGGCGATGGCGTGGTCGGCGTGGTCCGGGTCCTCTGCCGGGGCGTTCCAGAGTCCCATGACGCAATCGCCGATGAACTTGTCGATCAACCCGCCGTTCTCGAGCACCGAGTCGCCGATGACGGTCAGCGCGCGGTTCAGGATGGCGGTCAGCGTCTCCGGGTCGTCGCTGAAGGATTCGGTCAGCCGGGTGAAGCCGCGCAGGTCGCAGAACATCACCGTCACCAGCCGCCGTTCGCCGCCCAGCTTCACCTGTTCGGGGTGCGCGGCAAGGTGGCGGACGAGGTCGGGGGCGAGGTACTGGCCGAAGATGCGGGTGATCTCGCGCCGGGCGCGGCGTTCCCGCGCGAGGTCGAGCCCCGCGCGCCCGGCCCCGGCGGCGAGGGCGGCGAGCGCAGGGGCAGCAGGTGGCAGCCAGAACCCGAAGGAGAGCAGCGCGACAGACCCGCCAAGCGCGACGAGGGCCAGCGCGGTGGTCAGGGTCGCCGTGCCGAGAGCCGAGCGGCCTGGGAGGGGCAGCGCGGCGGCCGCGGCGAGGAGCAGCGCCAGCGCCGCGGTCAGCCCGCGGGGCAGGGGGGTGATCCAGTCGCCCGCAATCAGGCTGCGGGTGGCGTGGGCGTGGATCTCCACGCCCGGGGTCAGCCCCAGCCCGGCGGTGGTGAGCGGCGTGCGAAAGGTGTCGGCGGCGGTCAGGGGCGCGCTGCGCAGGGCGAAGCCCACAAGGACGGTGCGGTCGTGAAAGAGGTCCGGCGGGAGGTCCGTCGCCGCCCGCAGCGCCTGGTAGTAGCTGACGCGCGGGATGGCGCCGGGGGTGAAGCGGATGCGCGCCCCCTCCGGCGCGGTGCGCCCCGCGAGGCGGGGGGCGAGCGCCGCTGCATCGGTGGCAAGCCGGCGGATCGCGCCGTCCTCGTCCAGCGGCAGGGCGATCTGCGCGACCCCGGCCCCGGCTGCGCGGAAGGCGGGCAGGGGGTCGACCGGCTGGGTGATGACCCCCTGCGGCGTGTCGATCCGGGCGACATCCGCCGCCAGCATCACGTCGGGGCCGAGCGCGGCGGTCAGCGCGGCGTCGGCCTCGGGCGTGGTCGGGTCGGTGAAGAGGAGGTCGATCGCTATGGTCCGCGCGCCCGCGGCGCGGAGCGACTCGATCAGCGCGGCGTGGCGGCTGCGGGGCCAGGGCCAGCCTTCGCCGAATTCCAGGAAGGCGGGTTCGTCGATCGCCACCAGAACCACCGGGGCGGGGCCTTCGACGCTGCCGCGCAGGACGACGCGGTCATAGACGGCCTCGTCCGCGCGGTCGAGCCAGCCGGTCAGCGCGAGGCAGAGTGCCAGCGCAGGGGCGAGCACGGCGAGTGCGAGATCGCCGCGCCAGCCGCGCCCGGCCATCTCAGAACCGCGCCTCGACGGAGAGCCGGATTTCCCGCCCCGAGGCCGCCTGTCCGAAGGGCCGTCCGACCGGCTGTTCGAAGATGTTCGCCGCGTCGAGCCGCAGCGCGATCCGCCGGTCGAGCGGCTGCCACGCGACACCCGCGTCGACGGTGAAGACGGCGGGCAAGGGGGCAGCGCCGCCGGAGAAGCGTTCGCTGGTCCAGACGCCCTGAACGGTCCCGGAAAACTGCTGTCGCGTCAGCCAGGCAATCCCGAGCGTCGCCGTCCATTCCGGCACCTCGGGCAGCGGCGCGCCCGCGAAGGCGCCGTCGCGCTGTTCGCTGTCGGCGTGGGTCACGCCCGCGAACACCCCCACGCCATGCCCCACCCACCAGTCCAGCCGGGCGCTGGTGGCGCGCAGGCTGGCGCGGTCGATGTCGAGGCTGGTGAGCGCGTCTGGCGTGGCATAGCTGAGCCGCCGGGGCGCGAGATTCTGATGCTCCACCCCGAGGAAGAGGCGCGGGGAAAGTTCTGCCTCGTAGCGCAGGATCACCCCGTCAAGTCGCCCGTCGGTGTCGTACGGCAGATCGAGCGGTGCGAGCCCCAGCACCGTCGCGGGGGCGAGGGAACTGCCGCCGGGATGGCCGTCGGACAGCGCGGCGGCCCGCAGCCAGTGCCCCGGCGCGGGCGTCCATGCAAGGCCGAGCCGCCCTCCCGCCCGGGCCGAGGCGCCGTCGCGCATGTCGACCGTGGCCAGCGCCTCGCCCGTCAGGCTGTCGGTCAGCCGCTGGCGGCGATCGAGGTAGAGCCGGGCGGCGCGGGTCGTCTCGTCCGTGGCGGAGGTGGTGAGGGTCGTGGTGCCGACGATCAGATCGGTCAGCAGGGTGGAGCCGTCAGTCTCCTCGCGCAGGCGGCTGGCCTCCAGACCCGCGCTCCACGTGCCGCTGGCGTCCTCGGCCTTGTAGCCGAGGCTCAGGAAATCGGTCCGGGTGCGGGTGGCGACGGCGATGTCGATCTGGAACAGCGAGGCCGGTGTCAGGGCGAAGCGGCGGGCGGTCTGGTCGCCGTCGCGCAGCGCGGTGCTGGCGAAGAGCGTGAGCACCCGGCGCTCACCCAGCGAATAGCTGCCGCCGAGGGCGGCGGAGCGTGTGATCTGGTCGGACGCGTCGAAGGAGATGAGGCCGAGGCCCGCGTCCTCTTCGCTGCGCTCGCTGGTTTCGGTCGCGCCCAGCATGGCGAAGCCGCGGGCGCGGGGCGAGATCTGCGTGCCGAGGATCAGCGCGCCGGTGCGAAACTCGTCCGGATCGGCGACGCCGGGCACCGGGGTCTGCACGCCCGACAGGGTGAGCGCGTAGGCCAGCGGCACCGGGACCCGGGCCAGCCCCTGCAGCTGGAAGCTCAGAAGCCGGTCCGAGGTATCGCCGGCGGCCACGTCCGCGCCGATGGCGGCGTCGAGGAAGGGGCGGCGCAGGATGTCTGTGGTCCGCAGCCGGTAGCTGGCGGCGAGCGGGTCGAGCATCAGGCCCTGCACCGCAGCATTGTCGGCACCCGCCACGGAGGGCCCGCCGCGGCCGATCTCCATCCCGGTGGCGAAGGCTTCGCCGAAGAGGCTGGCGGGGGACAGCGGGTCATAGGCGCGGTCGGCGGCGTTCCGGGCCCAGGCGGTGAGGCCGATAGCGCCGTAGGCGTTGGCGAGCGGTGTGCCCGCGGTGCGGTCGGCGGCGAGGCTGCGCTGCACGTGGGTCTGGTCGCGGATCAGCGCAGCGGCGCGGCGGGCGGAGTCGATGGCCGCGTCCACATCGCCTGCATCCAGCGCGAGGGTGGAGCGTATCAGCGGGACGATGGCGTCGTTCGGGTCCAGCCGGGTGGCGGCGTCAAGCTCCTGCGCGGCACGGGTGGCGTCGCCGGACTGGTGCGCCGCGATGGCGAGGGCGATGGAGGTCTCGGCGGCGGCGGGCTGCGCGGCGAGGGCGCGGAGCAGCAGCTGGGTCGCCGCCGGATCGTCCGATTGCAGCGCCGCCCGGCCAAGCGCGCGCAGGCCGAGGTAGGATTGCGGGTCGCGGGCGAGAAGGCTTTCGGCCAGTGCCTTCGCCTCGGCGATGCGCTCCTGATCCAGCAGCAGGATGGCGAGGTTGGCCGCTTGCGCCGGGCCGCCCGGCTCCAGCGCAAGGGCGCGGCGGAAGGCGGCTTCGGCCTCGAGCGGGTGGTCGGCGGCGTCCTCGGCCAGACCGAGGGCGTTCCAGAGCCCGGCCCGTTCCGGTGCCAGCCGGACTGCGCGGCGGAGCAGGGCGACGGCGGCCGGCGCGTCACCGTCGAGGTGCAGCGCGATCTCGGCCCGCGCCTCCAGAGCCGCCACGGACCCGGGAGCGGCCCGCTCCAGCGCGGCGGCTTCCGTGCGGGCGAGGGCGGCATCGTCGCGCAGGATCGCCAGTTGTACGGCGGCGGCCCGGGCGGCGGGGGCGCTGACCGTCCGCAGCGCCGCCTGCGCGCGGTCGAGGTCACCCGCGAGCGCCGCGGCAAAGGCCGCGCCCGCCGCGTCGGCATCGGCGGTGGAGGCGGCGGGCAGGCGGAACGGCCCCCCTGCGGCCAGCGTGGCATAAGCGGCGAGCCAGCGGGCGGCGGCGGCGCGTTCGGGACCGAGCGCGGGGGCGGCCTGCGTCAGCGCCTGCGCGGCGGCGGCGTGCTCTCCGCGCCCGTTGAGCGCGAGTCCCTGCCGGTAGAGCGCCAGAGCGCCCGCATTCTCAGCCCGCCCCGCGGCGAGGTCGTCGGCCAGCGGCGTGAGCAGGCTGGCGGCGTCCTGCGGCGAAAGGGTGTAGAGCATCTGCGGCGCCTCGCGTCGGTTCGCCACCCCGACAAGCACGGGGGCCTGACCGGGCCGGGCCACCGCGCTGTCGCCCGCGCGGGCCAATACGCCGCCCTGCGGGTTGGTCAGTTCGATCGCCCCGTCGAAGACGAAGAGCCGGGTGGTGCCGTCGCCCTCGACGCTGAGGGTCCAGTCGGTGCCGCGGATGCCGGCGGCGGCGGAGGGGGTGTTGACGGTGACGTTCGCCTCGCCCCGCGGCGCGCGGGCCCAGAGCGTGCCGGCAGTCAGGTCGAGCTCTGCCGCATCGGCGCGAACCAGCTTGACCAGAAGTTCGCTGTTCGGATGCAGGCGCAGGACGGTGCGGTCGACGAAGAGGATCCCGACCGCCCCCTGCGGCCCGGTGCGCAGATAATCCCCCGCCAACAGGTCCTGCCCCAGCACCAGGGGCCGGAAGGCGGGTTCGGCATGGAAGCGCACCACCTCGCCCGTCACGCGCGACACGACCGAGCCGCTTTGCCCGCCGCCGCGCTGCACCGGGTCCTGCGCAAGGGCCGGCGGGGTGAGGCAGAGGGCCGCGAGGCACACCGCCCCGTACAGGCGGCGCGTCATGACACGGCGTAGGCCAGCGCCACCGAGGCGGCGTAGAGGGCGATGAGCACGATGCCGAGCGCGACGGAGCGGACCTTGACCCGGTAGATCTCGTGCAGGACGGCGACGTTGGACGACAGGTCCATCGCGTCGCCGTTACGCTCCATCAGGGCCAGAAGCTGGGCGCCGCTGATCCCGGTGTCGAACAGCCCGTTGGCGGACCGCTTGCCGCGTCTGGGGTAGAGGCAGACGATGAAGCAGAGCACCGAGGACAGGAACAGGACCACCTCAGCCACCCGGATCGGCGCGGGCAGGTCGAGGCTGAGCAGCCTCGCATAGGCGGAGTTCATGGTGATGGTCAGGAAGGCGAGGAAAATCTGCGCCTTGGTGTCGAGCGCGCGCAAGGCGCCCTCGTACATCTTCACCACATTGGCGTCGTGCGATTCGGGCATCTGGAGAGCGTGGCTGACTGGACTGGCGGATATTGCTCGGGCCGGGGATTTTGGCAATAGGCTTGATGCAGCGGCCTTCGGCGTCGGGGACGGGGGGGGAACATTCGCCCGGTCCCCCTGTTCGGATTGCGAACACGTTCGAAAGGAGGACGTCATGCATTTGAACTGGATAGTTCTGGGCCTTGCCCTGACCGCCGCAGGGGCGGCGGGCGCCCAGGCCCCGGACGAGGACGATGTCGATGCGCGAGAGCCCGCAGACATCGAGATCCCCAAGGGCGAGGTGGTCGAGCGGGTGATCCCTGATCCCGCCGGCGACGAGGACGCGACTGCGCAGGTCGAGGAAGAGCGCCCGCGCGATCCGGTGCCCGACCCGTCGCAGGAGATGTTCGACGACGTGCAGGCGGTGATCGCCAGCGCCCGCAGCAAGACCCCGATGCCGGACGACCCGCTCGACCATCTGGATGCAGAGAGCGAGGTGCATGTGCTGCCGGTGAGCACGCTGGAGGGCACGGAGGCGTTTCACGCCCTGCCGCTGTCCGAGGTGCTGCGGGAAAACCGCGAGATCCTCGAAGAGGCACGTGATCAGATCCGGCAGAACATCTACGTCAACCGCGCGCTGGAAAGCGCGGGTTACACGCTGGCCGATGTCGTGACGTGGGAGACCGCTGGCACGGACGACGTCACCATCGTGGTGGACGATCTGACGCCCGGGGAGTGAGCCGGGCAGGCGCCTGCCCCTCGGCTGAATCAGAACGCCCGCGCCGGATTTGGCGCGGGCGTTCCTAGTTGGGCTCCGGTCTGGTCAGATCAGCCCGGCCAGCACCTTGTCCGGAGTGGCGGGGAGGTCGCGGACGCGGACGCCGCAGGCGTGGTGGATCGCGTTCACGATGGCCGCCCCCGCGCCGCAGATGCTGAGTTCGCCGATCCCCTTGGCCATCAGCGGGCCGACCCAGTCGTCGCGCTCCTCCACGAAAGCCACGTCGAGGTCCGGGACATCCGCGTTCACCGGCAGGTGATATTCCGCCAGATCGCGGTTCACCGCGTGGCCGTCGCGGCGGTCGTGCTCCAGCTGTTCGGTCAGCGCCATGCCGATCCCCCAGGTTAGGCCGCCGTGGCACTGCGACCGGGCGGTGCGCGGGTTCAGGATGCGCCCCGCCGCATAGGTGCCGGCGAGACGCCGCACCCGGACCTCGCCGGTCACGTCGTTCACCGCGACCTCGGCGAAATGCGCGCCGGTGGTGGCCTGCCGGACCTTTTCGTCGGCGTCGCCGGGCTGGACGTGGCCATGCCCTTCGATCGGTCCGTCGCCGAGCAGGTCGGCGATCGCCTCGCTCCGGTTGCCGCAGGTGGCGCGGCCGTCCTTCAGCGTCAGGTCGGCCTCGTCGCAGCCCATCTTCCCCGCCAGCGCGCGCCGCACCTCGGCACAGGCGAGCCAGATCGCCGTCCCGGTGGAGGCCGCGCCGAAGGATCCGCCCGAGCCCGATCCGGGCGGCAGGTCGGTGTCGCCCAGCACGGTCATCGTCCGGTCGAGCGGCTGGCCCAGCCGTTCCGCCGCGATCTGGGTGAAGATCGCGTAACTGCCGGTGCCGATGTCGGTCATGTCGGTTTCCACGCGCAGCCCGTCGGCCGAGAGGATCACCCGCGCCTCGGCCTCCATCACCATGTTCACGCGGAAGGCGGCGGCCATGCCGGTGCCGATCCACCATTCGCCCTCGCGTCGCTGGCGGGGCTGGGCGGGGCGGTCGGACCAGCCGAAGCGCCGGGCGCCTTCGGTCAGGCAGTCGGCGAGCCGGTGAGACGAGAACGGCAGGCCGCTTTCAGGGTCTTTCTCGGGGATATTCCGCATCCGCAGCTCGACCGGGTCGATCCCTGCGGCCTCGGCCAGTTCGTCCATCGCGATCTCGAAGGCGGTCACGCCGACCGCTTCGCCGGGGGCCCGGACGGATCCGGCGGCGGGGCGGTGGATCCGCACCACCTCCTGCCGGAGCAGGCGGTTGGCGGCGGAATAGGCGAAATGGCTGCCCTGCAGCACCGGCTCCGCGAAGGCCTCGTCGGGGAGGTTGGAGACGAGGGATTCGTGCCCGATCCCGGCCAGCCGGCCTTCGTCGTCGGCGGCGAGGCGGATGCGCTGCCGGGTCTCGGACCGGCGGGTGTTCACCTCGAACACATGGCGGCGGTGCTGCACGACGCGGACCGGGCGGTCGAGTTCGCGCGCGGCGAGCGCGGCGGCGACCGCCTCGGCCGGGATGCCCAGCTTGGAGCCGAAGCCGCCGCCGACGTAAGGCGACAGGACGCGGACGTTCGCCGGGTCGATGCCGAGGCTGTCGGCGATCTCGTTCCGGTTGTACTTCAGCATCTGAAGCGAAGCGCGGAGGGTCAGCTTTTCGCCATCCCACTGGGCCAGCGAGGCATGCGGCTCCATCGCGGCCGAGACCAGCGAGGGGGTGCTGTAAACGTGATCGACGACGTGGGGCGAGGTGTGGATGGCGGTTTCCAGTTCGCCGATCTTCGTCTCCTCGATATCGTCGTCGTCCGCCGTCGCCTCGTCCGGACGGACGGGCAGGTCGGCGCCGCCGGTGTCGACCTTCAGGCGCTGCGCCGCGTGGCGGGCCTGTTCGAAGGTCTCGGCCACTACCAGCGCGATCGGCTGACCGATGTATGCGGCGTGGCGCACGCCTTGCACCGGGGCCTCGTTTGCGGTGCCCTGCGCGGCGTTGCGCACCATGCGGTCGTCGTGGAGAACCGTCAGGACACCCGCCATGCCGCGCACCTCGTCGGTGTTGGCCAGATGCACGCGCCCCAGTCCCGGCGCGCGGACGAGGAACCCGTGGGCTGTGCCCTCGGGCAGGTCCTCGGCCGCGTATGTGGCGCGGCCGAGGACCTTCAGGTGGCCCTCGGGGCGGTCGGTCTCGTGCCCCAGCACGCCCTGCGCGGACTCCGGCGCCTTGGCCTGTTCGGGGCCGTCGATCTTCATCTCGATGCTCATGCCGTCACCTCCGCCAGAACCGCCTTCAGAACGCGTTTGCCGAGCGGCACCTTGAAGGCGGTGCCCTCGTGGGTCTCGGCGTCGCGCATCAGAACCTCGCCCGCCTTGTCGAAGAGCGCCTCGGACGGGGCTTCGCCGGTCAGCAGGGCGTCGACCTCGGGGTCGCGCCAGGGCTGGGTGCCGAGCCCGCCGAAGGCCAGCGCGGCATGGGCGATGCGCCCGCCCTCCATTCGCACCACGGCGGCGGCCGAGACCAGCGCGAAGGCATAGGAGGCGCGGTCGCGCACCTTGCGATAGACTTGGCGGTTGCCCTTGGCGGCGGGCAGGTGGACGGCGGTGATGAGGTCGCCGGGCATCAGCCGGGTTTCCAGATGCGGCGTGTCGCCGGGCAGGCGGTAGAACTCCGAAAGGGCGATGTGCCGGTGTTCGCCGTTCGCGCCCTGGACGGCGACCGTGGCGTCGAGCGCGCGCATCGCCACCGCCATGTCGCTGGGGTGGAGCGCGATGCAGTCGGGCGAGGTGCCGAGGATCGCGTGGTTGCGCTGTTCCCCGCCAAGCGCGCTGCAGCCGGAGCCGGGTTCGCGTTTGTTGCAAGGGGTGTCGGTGTCGTAGAAATAGGGGCAGCGGGTGCGCTGCAGCAGGTTGCCGCCGGTGGTCGCCTTGTTCCGCAACTGGCCCGAGGCGCCGGCCAGCAGGGCGCGGGAGAGGACGGGCCAGCCCTCGCGCACACGCGCGTCGGCGGCGAGGTCGGAATTGGTCACGGTGGCGCCGATGCGCAGCCCGTCGCCTTCGGGCTCGATCCCGTCGAGCCCGAGGCGCGAGATGTCGACCAGCGCGCCGGGGGCCATGACCTCGAGCTTCATCAGGTCCAGAAGGTTTGTCCCGCCCGCGACGAAGGCGGCTTCGGGCGCGGCGGCGGCGCGGCAGGCGTCACCCGGATCGGTGGCGCGGCTGTAGTCGAAGGGTCTCATTCCGCCTCCGCCGTCTCGAGGATCGCGGCATTGATGCCGGGGTAGCAGGAACAGCGGCAGAGGTTGCCGCTCATCCGTTCGGCCAGTTCCTCACGCGACAGGCGGACGGGGCCGGTGAGACTGTCGCTGACGTGGCTGGGCCAGCCGTCCGACACCTCGCGCAGCATGGCGACGGCGGAGCAGATCTGGCCGGGCGTGCAATAGCCGCACTGGAAGCCGTCATGCTTGATGAAGGCCTGCTGCAGGGCGGACAGTTCGGGTCCGGCAAGCCCCTCGACGGTGGTGATCTCGTCACCGTCGTGCATCACGGCGAGAGAGAGGCAGGCGTTGATCCGCCGCCCGCCCGCGATGACGGTGCAGGCGCCGCACTGGCCGTGGTCGCAACCCTTCTTGGAGCCGGTGAGCCCGAGGTGGTCGCGCAGCGCGTCCAGCAGGGTGACGCGGGAGTCGAGGTCGAGCGTGTGCTCGGTGCCGTTGACGGTGAAGGAGAGTTTCATGGGCGGCGCGGCCTCCGGGCCTTGGCTGGTGGCATGGCTGGGATCCTTTTCGTGGAAATGGCTTGCGTGCGGGCCCAACATCGCGCGGCTGTCATTGTTCCTCGGGGGGGGCCGCCTCCCGGGTGCCGGGCCGGGGGGCCTACATCTGCAGCAGCAGGAACAGGACGATCAGGACGACCGCCACGCCCGCCAGCAGGCCGATGATGCCGCGGCGGCGCGCGGCGCGGCCCTGCAGGTCGCCCGGGGTGGCCTTGGTCGCGGCTGACGCCTCGCGCGGGGCCTCGGCGGCGCGGGCGGTGCGCACCTGCTCGGCCGTGGGGGCGGTCCCCGCCGCCTCGTCGTCGGTGCCGAGGGGCGCGGCGGAGGGGTCGCTGAAGGCGACCTTGTCGCCGGTGCCGCCGCGGTCGATGTTTTCGCGCAGTCGGCCGGCCTCGGCGCCGCCGGAGCCGGGCCGCCGCGTGTCGTCGCGGGATGTCGGGGATTTGCTCATCGGGGATGCCTCCGTGTTCTGCTGGTGAACCCGCCGGGGGGGCGGGATGTTCCCGCACCCGTCGGCGTTGGAACATCGCCCGGCCCCGGGGGTTCCTGCGGTGACGGCCACGATGGCCGACCCGAACCCAAGGAGGATCCCCCCCATGCGCCTATTCACCTGCACCGCCCTTGCCGGCCTACTCGCCGTATCCGCCACCAGCGCCGCCGAAGTGACTGCCGACGTCAGCGACCGCGACGGCAACCGGCTGGGCGCCGTCCGGGTCGTCGACACGCCCTCGGGCCTCGCGCTTGCCACCGTGACGCTGACCAACCTGCCGGAAGGCGTCCACGCGATCCACCTGCACGAGACCGGCGACTGCTCGGCCGAGGACTTCAGTTCGGCCGGCGGCCATATCGCGGGCGACCGCCAGCACGGCGCGCTGGTCGAAGGCGGGCCGCATCCGGGCGACATGCCCAACCTGACCGTGAAGGAGAACGGAAACGGTGAGGTGGAGGTCTTCCTGCCGTATCTCGATGTCGAACGCGACATGCTGGATGAGGACGGCGCGGCCTTCGTGATGCATGCCGGTGTGGACGACTACCAGAGCCAGCCGGCTGGCGACGCGGGCGACCGGATCGCATGCGGCGAGTTCACCGAACGCGAGTGACGTGACCGGCCGGGCCGCGCGTGATCCTGCCCGGCCACTCCGCTGCGGGCGCAGCGGCCGGACGGAACATCCTCCGGCTGCCCCGGTTGGGCTGAGGGCCCCGGCGCTGTCGCCCGGGCCCGCAGTGCACCGACAGACGGCGGAGGACCGATGACCGAAAAGCCCCTTGTCCTGATCACCGGCGCGGCGGGATCGCTGGGCCGGGCCCTGACCGAGCGGCTGGCGCAGGAGTACGAGGTCGTCGGGCTGGACCTCGAGGCGGGGGAGGGGATCTTCGCCTTCGACATCACCGACCGCGCTTCGGTCGAGAATGCGCTCGCCGAGGTCGCGGCGAAGCATGGCGACAGGTTCGCGGCGGTCATCCACCTCGCCGCCTTCTTCGATTTCTCGGGCGAGGAGAGCCCGCTTTACGAGAAGGTCAACGTCGAGGGCACGCGCAACCTGCTGCGCGGGCTTGGCGCCTACCGGGTGGACCGCTTCATCTATTCCGGCACGATGCTGGTGCATCGCCCCGGCGCGCCGGGACTGCCGATCACAGAGGCGACGGAGATCGACCCGCAATGGGCGTATCCGATTTCCAAGGCCGAGACCGAGGCGGTGATCCGCGAGGAGAACGGCGGCATCCCCTACGTGCTGCTGCACCTCGCCGGGCTTTACGACGAACGCACCGCCGTGCCCACGCTGGCCGAACAGATCCGCCGGATCTACGAACGCGATCCGAAAAGCCACGCCTATTCCGGCGATCTGGCGACCGGGCAATCCTTCCTGCACCGCGAGGACATGCTGGAGGCCTTCGCCCGCACCGTGGACCGACGCGCGGACCTGCCGGAGGAGACGGTGATCCTGATCGGCGAGCGCGAGGCCATCGGCTATGGCGAGCTGCAGGAGACGCTGGCGCGGCTGATCCATGGGGCGGAGGACTGGACGACGCTGTCGGTGCCCAAGCCGCTGGCCGCCGCGGGCGCCTGGGTCGAGCAGAAATCCGAACCCGTGGTGCCGGACGATTTCGACCACGGCGAAGAACCGTTCATCAAGCCGTTCATGGTCCGAATGGCGGACGATCACTACGAACTGGACATAAGCCGGGCCGAGGCGCTTCTGGGCTGGCGCCCCCGCCATTCCCTGCGCGAGACGCTGCCCGCGATGATCGAGTCGCTGAAGGCCGATCCGGCGGGGTGGTACGAGGCCAACGGGCTGACCAAGCCCGACTGGCTGGCGACCGCCGCCGATCGTGACGCCGACGCCGAGGCGCTGCGCGCGCGGCGCGAAGCGGAATTCCGGCGCGCCCATGCCGCGAACATCTGGGCGCAGTTCCTCAACATCGGGATGGGCGCGTGGCTGCTGACCGCGCCGGTGCTGCTCGGCTATGCGGGTGAGACCGGGATGCTGCTGAGCGACATGGCGGCGGGGCTGCTGATCGTGGCAGGGAGCCTGCTGGCCCTGTCGTGGCGGGCCGCGCTGGTCCGCTGGGGCGTGGCGGCGGTGGCGACATGGGTGATGACCGCCCCGCTGGTGTTCTGGACGGAAAGCCCGGCGGCCTACCTGAACGGATCGCTCGTGGGGGCGATTGTCTTCGGCCTTGCCGTCTGCACACGGCCTGCGCCCGGCGTCGGCACGATGGCCGCGACCACCGGCCCGACGATCCCCAAGGGGTGGGATTATTCGCCGTCCGACTGGACCCAGCGGATCCCGATCATCGCGCTGGCGTTCTTCGGCTACTTCATCTCGCGCTACCTTGCCGCCTACCAGCTGGGCCATGTGGACGCGGTGTGGGAGCCGTTCTTTCCCGGCAGCGCCGAGGATCCGCAGAACGGCACGGAGGAGATCATCACCTCCTCCGTCTCCGAAGCCTGGCCGGTGCCGGACGCGGGCCTGGGGGCGCTGACCTACCAGATGGAGATCCTGATCGGGCTGATCGGCTCGGCCCGCCGCTGGCGGACGATGCCGTGGCTGGTGATGGTCTTCGGAATCATGATCGTGCCGCTTGGCGTGGTGTCGATCACCTTCATCGTGATCCAGCCGATCCTGCTGGGCACGTGGTGCACGCTGTGCCTGCTGACGGCGGCGGCGATGCTGATCCAGATCCCCTACTCGGTGGACGAGCTGATCGCCACCTGCCAGTTCCTCGCCCGCCGCCGCCGCGCGGGGCGTCCGGTGCTGAAGATCTTCCTGACCGGCGACACCGACGAGGGGCCGGACGACCGGGACGATGAAAGCTTCGAACGCTCGCCCCGCACGCTGATCGGCGACATGCTGGGCGGGGGAGTCGGCCTGACATGGGGGCTTTGCGCCAGCATTGCGATCGGCGTCTGGCTGATGTTCACCCGGCTGACGCTGGGGACGGAGGGAATACTGGCGGATGCCGATCACCTTGTCGGCGCGCTGGCGGTGACGGTGGCGGTGACGGCCATGGCCGAAAGCGCGCGTCCCGCCCGGTTCCTCAACATCTGCCTCGGCGCCGGGCTGGTGATCTGCGCCTTCGTGATGGACGGAACGTGGCTGCAGCGCGGGGCCGACATCGCCGCCGGGCTGGCGCTGATGGCGGTAAGCGTGCCGCGCGGGCCGGTGCGGCATTCCTACGGGTCGTGGTCGCGCGTGGTGGTCTGAGGCCGTCCGCCCCCGGAACATTCGCGCCGGGCGCCGGTTGGCCCGGAAGCCGGGGCGCCGGAGGCCTTCGCCCCGAAGCCCCCTGAGCAGAGAACGGAGCAGCCGATGACCCAGTATTCCGACGACCGCGTGCAGGACCAGCAGCCCGGCCTGGAACACGAGATGGACCCGAAACCGGATTATGCCCCGCGCTACCCCGGGTCGGGCCGGCTGGAGGGCAAGGTGGCGATCATCACCGGCGGGGATTCCGGCATCGGCCGCGCCACGGCGGTGCTGTTCGCCCGCGAGGGCGCGCGCGTGGCCTTCGTCTACAAGACCGAGGACAGGGATGCGGAAGAGACCGTCCGCGCGGTCGAGGCCGAGGGCGGCGAGGCGCTGCCGCTCCGCGGAGATGTCGGCAGCAAGGACTTCTGTCTGCAGGCGGTGTCCGACACGGTGGAGCGGTTCGGGAAGCTCGATGTGCTGGTGAACAACGCCGCCGAGCAGCACGCGCAGGAGAATTTCGAGGACGTGTCGCAAGAGCAGATGGAGGCGACCTTCCGCACCAACATCTTCGGGCAGATGTTCATGGTGCAGGCCGCGCTGCCGCATCTGAAGAAGGGCGCCACGATCATCGGCGTCACGTCGGTCACCGCCTATCGCGGGCAGGACCTGCTGATCGATTATTCCGCGACCTGGGGTGCGATCCTGTCCTTTGTCCGCGCGATGGCAAGCAAGCTGGCCGATCGCGGGATCCGCGTGAACGGCGTGGCACCGGGGCCGATCTGGACGCCGCTGATCCCCGCCTCGTTCCCGCCGGAGAAGGTCGAGAGCTTTGGCAAGGGCAGCACGCTTGGGCGGCCCGGCCAGCCCAACGAGGTGGCGCCCTCGCTGCTGTTTCTCGCCTGCGAGGACAGTTCCTTCATGACGGGCCACGTCCTGCATCCGGACGGCGGAGAGGCGCTGGCGGACTGAGGCTTCGGCGCCCCGGGGGCCGCTCACGGTTCTGCGATTGCCAGTGGCTGGGAGACGGCGTAAGAATCGTTAATGGCTCCCGGACCCCCTCTTTACGTCGGCATCGGTACGTCAGCGGGAGGTGGCGCAGGTCTCAACGTCCTGTTCAATGCCCTGTGCGACACCGACGGCACCGCGTTCATCGTGGTGGCCCGCGGCGGCGGGCAGGAGGAGCTTTGCGACCAGCTCGCCTCTGCGACCGGGATGCCGGTGCGCCTTGCCGAAGACGGGCAGCCGGTGGAGCCCGGGACGGTTTACCTTTGTCCGGGGGGGCGGGTGATCGCGGTGGCGGAGGGCCGGCTTCGCCTGACCGCCGGAGACGCGGCGGACCGGCAGGACAACCCGGTCGATCACTTCTTCACCTCGCTGGCTGAGTCGCAGGGCGAGAACTGCGTCGCGGTGATCCTCTCGGGCGAAAGCAGCGACGGCACGATCGGCGCCAAGGTCGTGAAGGAGCGCGGCGGCATCGTCATCGCGCAGGCGGACACGGAGGAGGGCGCGCCCGACTCCGAGATGCCGCAGAGCGCGATGGCCAGCGGGCTGGTGGATTTCGCGGAGGCGCTGGACGACATTCCCGCGCGGCTGGTGCAGTTGCGCGACTCGGCGGGGATGCTGGACGCCATTGCCGGCTCCGATCAGAACGCCCGCCCGGCCGACGAGATGCGGCAGGTTCAGGGCGAGGTGTCGCACCTGCTGCGCAGCCACACCGGCCACGACTTTTCGGGCTACAAGGCGCGGACCTTCATGCGGCGCGTGGCGCGCCGGATGAAGGTGATGCAGATCGAGGAGGTCGGACACTACCTTCAGCACCTTCACGACGAGCCGGCCGAGGTTCTGGCGCTGTTCCGCGACCTGCTGATCAACGTGACCAACTTTTTCCGCGACGAGGACGCTTTTGCCGCGCTCCGGTCCCGGGTCCTGCCCGCACTGTTCGAGGGGCGCGGCGCGGACGAGACGATCCGCCTCTGGGTGCCGGGATGCGCCACGGGGGAGGAGGTCTATTCGCTGGGCATCCTGATGCGGGAGTACATGGACGGTGCGGCGGTCTGCCCCAAGGTCCAGATCTTCGCCACCGACATCGACGAGGAAGCGCTGAGCGCCGCGCGCGCCGGGCGTTATCCGGAGGCGCTTCTGTCCAGCGTCTCGCCGGACCGGCTGAGCCGGTTCTTCCGCCGTGACGGCAGCGCCTATGTGGTGCGCAAGGAAGTGCGCGAGATGTGCATCTTCTCGCCGCACAGCGTGATTTCCGATCCGCCGTTCTCGCGCATGGACCTCGTGTCGTGCCGGAACCTGCTGATCTACTTCGGGCCCGACCTTCAGAACTTCGCGATCCCGACGTTCCATTATGCGCTGAAACCGGGCGGCTTTTTGTTCCTCGGCACCTCGGAAGGGATCGGCCGGCACGGCGATCTGTTCGTGCCGGTGGACAAGCATCACCGCATCTTCCAGAGCCGCGACAACGGCGGACGCAGCGCGCGCCTGCCGCCCGCGCTGGCCCACGCGATGGAACATTGGGGCCTGCCGGGCAAGAGCGTCGAGCGGCGCGGCCATCTGGCGGGATCGACCGGGCCGGAGCTGCGTCAGCGGGTCGAGGCGCAGGTGCTGGAGCGCCACGCGCCGCCCCATGTCGTGGTCGCGCGGGATGGCGAGATCCTGTTCTTCTCCTCCGGAACGGGCCGGTTCCTGGAAATGCCGCGCGGGGCGCCGAACCGGCAGCTGCACGAGATGGCGCGGCGCGAGCTGCGGGGCGACCTTCGCGCGGCGCAGCGCGAGGCGATGGAGAACGCCACGCCGTCGCGCCGCCGCGCGGTTCTGGACGACGGGGCCGGCCGTGCCGAGGTGATCGAGCTGACCGTCGAACCGCTCGAGGGGCCGGACGGCGGCGAGACGGTCTATCTGGTCCTGTTCGACGCGCTCGGGACGCAGGACCCGGTGCAGGACGCCGAAGCGGGGGTCGCCGCCGTGCGGGAATCCGAGGCGGCGCTGGAGCGCGAAGTGATCGACCTGCGCGAGCGGATGCAGTCGACAGTGGAGGAATACGAAACCGCGCTGGAGGAACTGCGCGCCTCGAACGAGGAACTGGTGTCGGCCAACGAGGAGGCACAGTCGACCAACGAGGAGCTTGAAGCCTCGAAGGAGGAGATGCAGTCCCTCAACCAGGAGCTCAACACAGTCAACGCGGAGCTCGCCAAGACGGTCGAGGAACTGGACCGCGCCAGCACCGACCAGAAGAACCTCTATGACGCGACCGAGATCGCCGCCGTCTTCCTTGACGGCGACATGGGCATCACGAACTTCACCCCCGCCGCGGCGTCGTTCTTCAACCTGCGCGAGTCGGACCTCGGCCGGCCGCTGACCGATCTGGCGGGCGCGCTGCACTACCCGGAAATGGAAGAGCTTGTCCGGCAGGTCTTCCGCTCGGGCGAGCCGATCGAGCGGCGGCAGACGGCCGAGGCGGAGGACACGCGGCACCTCGTTCGGCTGATGCCCTACCGCAATCGCGACGACGCGATCGTCGGCGTCGTGGTGACGATCGTCGATATCACCACCCTCGCCAAGGCGGAGGAGCAGCGCGAGATCCTGATCGCGGAGCTGAACCACCGGGTGAAGAACATGCTTACCGTGGTCATCAGCATCGCCAACAGCACCCACCGGGCCGCCCCCAGCCCCGAGGAGTTCGCCGGCAAGCTCATCAGCCGGCTGCACGGCATGGCGCGGGCCTATTCGCTGCTGTCAGAGGCCAATTGGTCCGGCGTCACCATCCGCGAGATCGTGCGGGGAGAGGGCGAAGCCTTCGGCACCGAGCAGCTGGACGCCGCGGGGCCGGAGATTCGGCTGAACACGCAGCAGGCTTTGGCTCTGGGTATGATCATCCACGAGCTCGCGACGAATTCAGCGAAATACGGGGCGTTCTCCACCGACCGGGGGCGGGTGCATGTGGAGTGGGACACGACGCGCACCCGCATCCGGCTGCGTTGGAGCGAGCGGGGAGGGCCAGAGGTGCAGGCCCCGACCTCCGAAGGCTTTGGCATGGTGCTGGTTCAGGGCCAGGCTACAGAACAACTTTTGGGCGAAATAAATTTCGATTTTGACCCGGGTGGGTTGACTGTCACCCTCACATTCCCGCTAGTTCCCTAGGGCACCACATCCCGTACCGTGCGGAGAGGGCTGGAGAAGAAGCCGGAACCTACGTTGTTGAGAAACGTTCTGTTTCCGAAAGCTGCAAGGGGGAAACGATGAGACAAGAAATACGTCGCGTTCTCGTTGTGGAGGACGACTACATCCAGGCGCAGGACATAAGCCGCTTTGTGAGGGGCACGGGCGGTCAGGTTCTGGGCCCTGCCGGATCTCTCGAACGGGGCCTTGAATACGTCGACCTTGCCGATGCAGCGGTTCTGGATATCAACCTAGACGGCCATCTGGTGTTCCCGCTCGCCGACGCGCTGATGCAGCGGAACGTGCCGATCGTGTTTTACACCGGGTCCGAGGATCAGACCGTGCCGTCGCGTTTCTGGGAAGTGCCGCTGGTCCGCAAGCCCGTCATCACCCTGTCGGACGCGGCAATCGTCACTGTGTCGACCTACGCCGACGGGCAGGACGACGACATGACGGTGATCCTGCCGAAACTGCGTCTTGCCGCGCGCCTGATCTACAGCGACCCGGCCGTCGCCGACCGGTTGGTCGAGCGGCTGCTGCAGGACGCGATCGAACATGTCAAATCCGGCCGCGATCTGGCGCAGGGCGATGGACGCTCCCGCTGGCTGATGGAGCGGATGCGCCGGATCCTCAAGGATCAGGGTCACGATCTGATGAATTGACGGCCGCGTGCAAGGATTGTTCGGAACATATCCAAGATAGTGATGTTCCCCAGACCGAACGCAGTTACGGGCGGACGGACGGTGTGGGCAAGGCCCCAATGCGTGCCGGTTATTCGGGCAACAGAGCCGGAAATTCCGCCACGAGAGGTTGTGCGACCGCACTCGGTCATCCGACACTAAGGCTGCGTGAAGCGGCGGACCGCGAATTGCGGTCACGCGCATGGCAAGGGCAGAGACTATGACGGATGACGAGAAGGCGACGCTCGCGGTACCAGACGTCCCGCTGAACGCGTCGCTGCAGAAAAGCCTGAAAGAGATCGAGCAGGAAGAAACGCCGGAGCGGCTTCTGGCATTGGCGCGGGAATTGCAGCTGCTCTTGCGAGCTGGCGGCGTCTGAGCGGGTCGGCTCTGCCGGATCAACGCCGGCATCGCCGGTATGGCAATTGCCCGCCGGGTTCCCTGAACAATTGTAACTTTTCGAAATCTTTCGGAACTGCATCGGACGGGTGACGTTGCGACTCCAGACGCGTGCGAAAGCGCGTCGCGGGAAGGGACGAGTTCATCCGCGGGCGCTGCAAAAAAACTCAGCCGAAGAGCCTGATGAAGACGCCTCCGATTGGCTGATCGGGCGGCAGGGTCATCGGGTCCCCGGAGCCATGGCGCAGGCCGGACCAACGCGTCAGACAAGTGAGAGGGCCAATGCGGCATGAGAAGCTGGACGACACGGAACACGAGGCGCAGCCACTGGACCCAGACGCCACGATAGAGTGGATCCCGGCGCTGCGCGCCTTTGCCCGGTCTTTGACGAGGAACGCCGAAGAGGCGGACGATCTGGTGCAGGAGACCCTGCTCAAGGCGATCCGGCACAAGGAGAAGTTCCGCACCGGCACGAACCTGCGCGCATGGCTGTTCACAATCATGCGCAACACCTTTTACAATTCCCGCGTGAAAACCACCCGCGAGGCACCGGGCGAGGCGGATTGCGTCTCTGAAAAGCCGTGGTCACCCGCAACCCAGGAATGGGCGGTGCGCGGGAACGAGGTGCTGGCCGCCGTGAACCGGCTGCCGCTGCATTACCGCGAGATGTTCATCCTCGTCGTCATGCTGGGCGAAAGCTACGAAAGCAGCGCCGAAATCTGCCAGGTGGCCATGGGCACCGTGAAGAGCCGGGTGAACCGCGCGCGGGCGATGGTCATCGAGGATCTGGGCGACCGCGAGATCTGAGTTATTCCGCCGGGACCTTCCGGCGGAACGTCGCCACGCGGTAGAGATACCAGATCAGCAACCCGACCAGCACGGCGGTCGACACCGGGTCGACCCAGGTACTCACCTGTTCGTACTGGCTGCCGAGAAACCATCCCGCAAGGGCAAGGATCGCGGTCCAGATGGCCGTTCCGGCGGTGGTGAAGATCAGGAAGCGTTTCAGTGGCATTCCCGAAGCCCCGGCAGGCACCGAGATGAAGGTCCGCACCGTGGGGATGAGGCGGCCGACGAAGACCGCCTTGCCACCGTGCCGGTCGAACCACGCGTCCGCCTTGTCGATTTCGTCCGGCGTGAGGGTCAGCCAGCGACCGTGCTTCTTGGAGAAGTTCTTGAGGCCGTCGATCCCGATCCGGCGTCCGATCCAGTACCACAGGATGGCGCCCGCCAGCGCCCCGACGGTGCCGGCCGCGATCATCAGCAGAAGTCTCATCCATCCCGCGCCGTCGCCCTGCGTGGCGGTATAGCCCGCCAGTGGCATCACGAGTTCGGAGGGGATCGGCGGAAAGACGTTCTCGATGAACATCAGCAACGCCACGCCGAGCGCGCCGAAGCTTTCGGCCAATGAAGTGATCCAGTCGGACATGAATGCTCTGCCTGCCGTTGTGGTGCGGCGGCCGCCGGGCGGCCGCCGGGGTGTCATGCGGTGGTCGGAGCCTTGACGCTGCGGCCGGGGATTCCATGCTCCCGCCGCTCCGTGCGGGCGAGGCGTGCGCGCGGCCACGCCAGAGTGGGGACGCAGCGGTTCAGCGCGTTCAGATAGGTCTGGCTCCAGTGCGACACGTCGGTCGCCCGCACGGCGGCGAGGCAGGCGTCGTGCCGCGCTCGACGCTCGGCGAGCGGCATGGAGAGTGCGCGGTCGATCGCTTCGGCCATCTCGGAGACGTCGTAGGGGTTCACCAGCAGCGCCTCGGTCATGTCCTCCGCCGCGCCGGCGAAGCGCGACAGCACCAGGACGCCGGGATCGTCCGGGTCCTGCGCCGCGACGAACTCCTTGGCGACAAGGTTCATGCCATCCGCCAGCGAGGTGACGAGGCAGGCCGCCGCGCGCCGGTAGAGCAGGGCGAGGCACTCGCGGTCCACCGACCGGTGGATGTAGCGGATCGGCGTCCAGTCCAGCTCTGCATGGCGGCCGTTGACCTGGCCCGAGATCTCCTCGAGCTCGGCGGTGATCTGGCGGTAGGCGTCCACCTCCTCCCGCGTCGGCGGGGCGATCTGCACAAGGCAGGGGCGGCGGCCGTCGGCGTACTGGTCGAGATAGGCCCCGAAGGCGCGGAACCGGTTGGGCAGTCCCTTGGTGTAGTCAAGCCGGTCGACGCCGATGATGAACTCTGAAGGCTCGTCCGAGCCGAAGGGGTTCGGCGCCTCGGTCCTCGCGCTGCGGGCGAAGGACTCCACGTCGATGCCGATCGGGAAGGACCGGATGGCGACCTGCCGTTCGCCGTATTTCACGGTGCCGTCGCGCATGAACTCCGCCCGCGGGTCCGACCGGAACATTTCGAGGCAGCGCGCGGTGTCGGCGCGGGTCTGCAGCCCGACGAGGTCATAGGCCGCGATCCAATCCGCGAAGCTGCGGGGCGAGGGAAGCATCGCCAGATCGCCGAGCGCGGGGAAGGGGATGTGCAGGAAGAACCCGATCCGGTTGGTCACACCGAGCCGCCGCAGATCGCCGGCGAGCGGGAGCAGGTGGTAGTCGTGGATCCAGATCTTGTCGTCGGGCCGCAGGATCCCCGCCACCATCCGCGCGATCCGGCGATTGACGGCAAGGAAGCCGGCCTCGAATTCCCGGTCGAGCTTCACCAGATCGCCCCGCCGGTGGCAGAGCGGCCAGAGCACGGAGTTGGAAAAGCCGAGGTAGTAGTTACGGTATTCGGACTTGGACAGCCGGAAGGCAAGGCGTTCGCAGGGGGCGGTGCCGACGCGGAAGAGCCCTTCTTCGGGGCCTTCCTCGGGGTGCGATCCGATCCAGATGCATTCGCGGGCTTCGAGCGTGTCGTGAAGTGCGACCACCAGACCGCCCGACGGAGCGTCCCCGGTGGGAATTCGGTTGGAGATGACGATCAGGCGGCCGGGCATGACGCCCCCGCTTCGGATCCCGAGTGGGAAGTCATCCTGCATTTCTCCGTGATGAGACCCTGTTCCATAATGGTAGAACAGCGTTCCGGGTTCCGTGTTCCCGGCCTGCACAAATGATAATCGCAAACGGGGGGGGAGGGCCGCGTGGTCAGTCGCAGATCACGGAACGGGTGCCACGGTCGCGAAGCAGGGCGTTCGAGACGGTCATCAGGTGGTTTTCCATCAGCTGCGCCGCCTCGACCGCGTTGCGGTCGACGATGGCGCGGGTCAGCGCCTCGTGCTGTCGGCCGAGCAGGCCGATGCGCTGCGGGGAATGCGACAGCCGCCGCGCGTCCGTCCACTGGGCGTGGCGGCGCACGGCACGCACCGCCTGGTAAATGCTGAGGAACAGCGGATTGTGCGCGAGTTCGGCGATCCGGTAGTGAAACACCTCGTCCGCCGCCTCGTAGGCGGCGATGTCCTCCACCCCCAGCGTGGCGCGCATCAGCCGGTCGAGCGACTCGAGCTCGGCCCGACTGGCCCGTTCGGCCGCCAGCGCGGCGAGCGCGGGTTCGACCTCGATCCGGACTTCCATGACGTTCTGGGGCGTGACCTGCCGGGCCAGCGCCTCGTGCCCCGCGACCTCGAGCGCGGGGGGCGGGGCGATGAAGGTGCCTTGGCCCTGGTGCCGGAACAGGCGGCCGTCGGCGGTCAGCCGGTCCAGCGCGCGGCGCAGGCGGGCCCGGCTGATCCCCATCGTCTCGGCCAGCCGCCGTTCGGGCAGCAGCCGGTCGCCGGTGACGAAGCGACCTTCGTCGATGCCCTCCAGCAGCAGGGCCAGGATGTCGTCGTCGCTCATCTCCTCCGTTCCTCCCCGGTGGCTGTCACATGGCGTGCTGGATCAGATCGCGCACCATGTTCGCGGCGGTGGCCACGAGGAACAAGCCGAAGAGCAGCCGCAGCCGCCGCTGCGGGATGGAATGCGCGAGCTTGACGCCGACGCGGGCGAAACTGGTGGTCAGCGGCACGAGGAAGACCAGAAGGATCAGGTTCACGTAGCCCAGCGAGAACGGCGGCAGGTTCTCCTGCCCGAAGCCGGTGATGGCATAGGTGATCGCGCCCGGCACACCGATGAAGAAGCCGATGGCGGCCGATGTCCCGACCGCGCGGCGGATGTCGTAGCCGAGGAAGTTGAGCACCGGCACGCAGACCGTCCCCCCGCCGATCCCCATCATCGCGGAAATCGCCCCGGCGCCGACCCCCGACAGCGCCCAGACCGGGCGCGAGAAGCTGCGCGGGGTTTCGGCCCCGGTCGGCTTGCGGAAGATCATGTCCATCGCGACGAGGAAGGCGACCACGGCGAAGACCGCGATCAGCACCTGGCCCGAGACCAGCCCGCCGACCACCGCGCCAACGACTGTGCCGACGAGGATCGAGGGCGCCCAGAGCTTGAGCAGCGAGACGTCGATCGCGCCCTTCTTCCAGTGCCCCCATGACGAGGAGGCGGAGGTGAAGATGATCGAGGCCAGCGAGGTGCCGACGGCCACCTGCATGATGAGCCCCGGATCCATGTCGGTCAGCGACAGGGCGAAGTAGAGCGCGGGAACGATGACGATCCCGCCTCCGACGCCGAGCAGCCCGGCAAGGATGCCGCCGGCGATACCGGCGAGGACGGCGATGCCCGCGATCAGGGCGATGTGCGTGGGATCCATTCAGGCCTCGGTCGTCGTGGCGCGCGAGGCCGACGGGCGGCCCTCTGCGCGGCGTTTGTCTTCTGCGGCGGCGATGGCCGCGTCGATCGGCCCGCGATCGGTGGTGCCGGAGAAATTTCCGGCGGTCGGGAAGGTCTCGGCCACCATGAGATAGCGTTCGCCCGCCACCTCGAGCAAGCGGCCGAGTTCCGCCAGCGGGTCGTCGTGATCGTCGACCCGCAGCGACAGATGCGCATAGTCCTCGCCGCGATGGATCGTCAAGCCTGCGGCCTGCCGCCCCCGCTTGTCGCCGCCCGCCGCCTCGCCCGCGCGCATCGCGGCCAGCAGGCGTTCGGCCAGCGTGCCGGTGGCGGCGGCGAAGGCGCGCGAGGTCTCCTCGATCACCTCGGGGCCGGTCAGCATGTTGCCCGCGACGGAGTG
>Ga0310345_10000392_pt1 | contig 68759 bp, 70 predicted proteins | sample HC15DNA20500_MG_FD_204667 | JGI IMG/M metagenome (GOLD analysis project Ga0310345, IMG submission 204667) | Marine microbial communities from station ALOHA, North Pacific Subtropical Gyre - HC15-DNA-20-500_MG | ecosystem: Environmental > Aquatic > Marine > Oceanic | place: Pacific Ocean: North...
CCCATCATCAAAAGGAACCGTTAAATGGTATCTTGACAAGGCCCGGATCATACAAGTCGATTTTCCACAGCAACCGCTCTCACCCGCTCCCGAGGGACGATGCTTCAAAATCCATGGTGATGAGTGGCCAGATCATCACGTCATGTCCGTTATTGGTCGCCCAAGAGCGCCCACAGCCAATTCCAAAATGGGCATGAGGGTGGGCATATCGCGGCTGAAGCCGCCGTTATCGTTGATGATCAAGGAAATCTGGCGGAGCGGGAGGGATTCGAACCCTCGATACGCTTTTGACGTATACTCACTTTCCAGGCGAGCGCCTTCGACCACTCGGCCACCGCTCCGCATGCCGGGGGCCGAGCGCTAGCCGAGGGCGTCCGCCAGTGCAAGCAGCGCCGCGCGGGGCACATACAAGAAGGGCGCGCGCCGCAATCTCGCGGCGCGCGCCCTCGCTCGGTCAATCCCGCCTCAAACGAGTTCGAAGCGGTCGGCGTCCATCACTTTGGTCCAGGCGCGCGCGAAGGTCGCCAGGAACGTCGCCGCGCCATCGTCGCTCGCATAGACTTCGGCCAAAGCGCGCAGCTGCGAATTCGCGCCGAAGATCAGGTCGACGCGCGTGCCGGTCCAGCCCGCCTCGCCGGTCTTGCGATCCTGCGCGACATAGACCTGCTCGGTCTGGTCGGCGGGCTTCCACACATGGCTGGTGGTCGCGCTCAGCAGGTTGCGGAAGAAGTCGTTGCTGAGCACGCCGGGCCGGCTGGTGAAGACCCCGTGCGCGCTGCCGCCGCTGTTCGCGCCGAGCACGCGCAGCCCTCCTACCAGAGCGGTCATCTCGGGCGCCGTCAGCCCGAGCAGCTGGGCGCGATCGACCAGCAGCTCTTCCGCGGAACGGTCCTGCGGGCCGCTCAGATAATTGCGGAAGCCGTCCGCGCGCGGCTCGAGCGGGGCGAAGCTGTGCGCGTCGGTCTGCTCCTGGCTGGCGTCGGTGCGGCCCGGCGTGAAGGGCAGGCTCAGCGCATGGCCACCGGCCTTCGCCGCCGCCTCGATCGCCGCGACGCCGCCGAGCACGATCAGATCGGCGAGCGACACTTTCTTGCCGCCGGCCGCGTTCGCGTTGAACTCGGCCTGGATCGCCTCCAGCTTGGCGAGCGCCTCGCCCAGCGCCTCGGGATCGTTGACGGCCCAGTTGCGCTGCGGCTCCAGCCGGAGGCGCGCGCCGTTCGCGCCGCCGCGCTTGTCCGAATGGCGGAAGGTCGAGGCCGAGGCCCAGGCGGTCGCGACCAGCCGACCGATCGACAGCCCCGAAGCGAGCAGCTTTTCCTTCAGCGCCGCAATGTCCGCCGCGTCGATCAGCGGGTAATCGACCGCGGGCACCACGTCCTGCCAGATATAGTCCTTGGCCGGCACTTCGGGCCCGAGATAGCGCGGCTTCGGCCCCATGTCGCGGTGGGTGAGCTTGAACCAGGCATCGGCGAAAGCTTGGGCAAACTCGTCGAAATTGTCGCGGAAATGGCGCGCGATCTTCTCGTACTCGGGATCGAAACGCAGCGCCAAATCGGCGGTCGTCATCATCGGGGCGTGGCGCAGATTGGGGTCGTGCGCGTCGGGTACCGTGCCCTGGGCCTCGGGGTTCTTCGGCGTCCATTGCTGGGCACCGGCGGGGCTGCGGGTCAGTTCCCAATCATAGGCGAACAGCTGTTCGAGATAGCTATTGTCCCACTTGGTCGGCGTCGGGGTCCAGGCGCCTTCGATGCCGCTGGTGATGGCGTGGAGGCCGCGGCCGGTGCCGAACGTGTTCGCCCAGCCCAGCCCCTGCTGCTCGATCGGCGCGCCTTCGGGCTCGGGGCCGACATGGCTGGGATCGCCCGCGCCATGCGCCTTGCCGAACGCATGGCCGCCGGCGATCAGCGCGACGGTCTCATAATCGTTCATCGCCATCCGCGCGAAGGTCTCGCGGATGTCGCGCGCGGAGGCCACCGGATCGGGATTGCCGTTGGGGCCTTCGGGATTGACGTAGATCAGGCCCATCTGGACGGCGGCGAGCGGGTTGGCGAGATCGCGATCGCCCGAATAGCGCTCGTCGGCGAGCCACTCGCCCTCGGGGCCCCAATAAATGTCCGATTCGGGCTCCCAGGCATCGATCCGGCCGCCGCCGAAACCGGCGGTCTTGAAGCCCATCGATTCAAGCGCGCAATTGCCCGCCAGGATCATCAGATCGCCCCAGCTGAGCGCGCGGCCATATTTCTGCTTCACCGGCCACAGCAGCAGCCGCGCCTTGTCGAGATTGCCGTTATCGGGCCAGCTGTTGAGCGGGGCGAAGCGCTGGGTGCCCGAACCCGCGCCGCCGCGCCCGTCGCTGATCCGGTAAGTGCCGGCCGAGTGCCACGCCATGCGAATGAACAGCGGGCCGTAATGGCCGTAATCGGCGGGCCACCAATCCTGCGAGTCGGTCATCAGCGCGAAGATGTCGGCCTTGACCGCCGCCAGATCGAGCTTGGCGAATTCGGCGGCATAGTCGAATTCGGCGCCGAGCGGATCGATCAGTTCGCTATTCTGCGCCAGGATCGCAAGATCGAGCGATTCGGGCCACCACATCTGGTTGCTGAGCTTCCACACCAAAGCTGTACGGCTGACTTTACTGCCCATCGGGCATTTGGCTTCGACGTTCATGGCTTTCGCGCTCCTCTCCTAGGGGATGGCGCGATCATCGCCGTTACGCGGGCGAATGTCCTGTCGAAAAATCCGCTCACTGTGATCGGCGGGCCAATTTTTGGGGATTTCGGTTCATGCGAAGGCGCGGAGACGCGGAGGGAAGAAGAAGTTTTGGTTCGCGCGGAGGCGCAGAGATCGCAGAGGAAGAACGCGGAGGGTTCAGCCTTACCTTGCGCCGAAGGCGCTCAAAGCAATCGGATAAGAGGCGCTTCGCGCCCTTCTTGTCTCGGCGTCCTCTCTGCGATCTCTGCGCCTCTGCGCGAACCCAAAGAGCCTTCGAACCGGCGAGGCGCCCGCTTTTGAAGGGCGACCTTCGCGGGAAGGCCTCCCCGCCTCCGCGCGAACCCCATCACCGGCTGTGATAGAAATCATACACCTGCTGCGCCACCGCCGCGCTCACGCCCGGGGCCTTGCGCAGATCCTCCAGGCTCGCACCGCGCACCGCCCGCGCCGTGCCGAAATGCATCAGCAGCGCCTTCTTGCGAGCCGGGCCGATGCCGGGCACCTCGTCGAGCGGGCTCGCGCCCATCGCCTTGGCGCGCTTCTGGCGGTGCGCGCCGATCGCGAAGCGGTGCGCCTCGTCGCGCAGCCGCTGGAGATAGAACAGCACCGGCGCGTTGACCGGCAGCTGGAACTCGCGCCCGTCCATCAGGTGGAACACCTCGCGCCCCTCGCGACCATGATGCGGGCCCTTGGCGACGCCGACCAGGCAGACATCCTCGATGCCCAGTTCCTCCAGCGCGGCGCGCACCGCGTTCAGCTGCCCGCGCCCGCCATCGATCAGCACCAGATCGGGCCAGTCGCCGCGATCGGGGTCCTCGTCCTGCGCGCGGGCGAAGCGCCGCTGGAACATCTCGCGCATCATACCGTAATCGTCGCCCGCGATCGTCTCGGCGCGCTTCATGTTGAACTTGCGATACTGGCCCTTGCGGAACCCCTCCGGCCCCGCCACGACCATCGCGCCCAGCGCATTGCTGCCCTGGATATGGCTGTTGTCGTAGATCTCAATCCGCTGCGGCGGCTCGGCGAGGTCGAACAGCTCGGCCACTTCGCGCAGCAATTTGGCCTGGGTGGTGGACTCGGCCAGCCGCCGCTCCAGCGCTTCCTCGGCATTGCGCTTAGCCTGGTCGAGCAGCCGCCGCCGCGTGCCGCGCTGGGGAACGCTCAGCTCCACCTTGCGGCCGGCCTGGGTGCTCAGCATCTCCTCGAGCAGCGCCCCCTCGCCCAGCTCGCGATCGACCATCACCTGGCGCGCGGGCGGCACTTCCTCATAGAATTGTGTGAGGAAGCTCATCAGCACTTCCTCCTCGGGCACTTCGGCGGTGTGGGTGGGGAAGAAGCTGCGATGCCCCCAATTCTGCCCGCCGCGGATGAAGAAGGCCTGGATGCCGATCACGCCGTCCTTGCAGGCGAGCGCGAAGATATCCGCGTCCCCCACCCCGTCGGCGTTGATCGCCTGGCTCCCCTGGATGAACGTCAGCGCGCGCAGACGATCGCGCAGGATCGCGGCGAGTTCGAAGTCCATCGCCTCGGCCGCCGCCTGCATCTGCGCGCCCAGCTTGGCCTGCACTTGCGTCGATTTGCCGGCGAGGAAGTCCTTTGCGTCGCTCACCAGCTCGGCATAGGTGGCTTCGTCGATCCGTCCGACGCACGGCGCGGAGCAGCGCTTGATCTGGTAGAGCAGGCACGGCCGATCGCGCCGGCTGAAGAAACCGTCCGAACAGCTGCGCAGCAGGAACAGCTTCTGCAAGGCATTGAGCGTGGTGTTCACCGCGCCGGCGCTGGCGAACGGGCCGTAATAATTGCCCTTCGCCCGCCGCGCGCCGCGATGCTTCTGGATGCGCGGGAACGCGTGATCGGCGCGTAGCAGGATGACGGGGAAGCTCTTATCGTCGCGCAGCAGCACGTTATAGGCCGGGCGGTAGCGCTTGATCAGCTGCGCTTCGAGCAGCAGCGCCTCGGCCTCGTTATTGGTGGTGACGATCGTCATCGAGCGGGTGAGCGCGACCATGCGCTGGAGCCGCTTGGGCAGCCGCTCCACCTGCGTGTAGTTCGTCACCCGGTTCTTCAGCGCCCGCGCCTTGCCGACATAGAGCACGTCGCCGCGCGCATCCTGCATCCGATAGACGCCGGGGCGCGCGGGGAGCGTCTTGAGCACATTGCGGATCGCGGCGACCCCCGCCTCCAGATCGGGCGCGTCAGCGCCGCGCACGGCATAGGTCGCGCGTTCCTCATTGAAGCGATCGGGGGCGGACGGTGTGGTCATCGCCTGCCGAGTTAGGCTTCTCACGCCCACTGAACAACGGCTATGAGGCGATCGTTTCGGGAGAGGCCTAAGCGATGAGATTGGCGGGCAAAAAGGCGTTGATCACCGGCGGCACCGATGGAATCGGCCTGGCGCTCGCGCGCGAGCTGAAGGCGCGTGGCGTGGCGGTGATGGTCTGCGGCCGCAACCCGGAACGGCTGGCGGCCGCGCGCGCGGAAGGCTTCGAGGCGGTGGCCGCCGATCTCGCGAGCGAGGCGGGGCGCGACGCAGTGGTCACGGCGGTCCATGCCTGGCCGATCGACATTCTGGTCAACAATGCCGGGATGGGGACACCGTTCACCATCGCCGGGCCGATCGATCTGGCGGCGGTCGATCAGTGCATCGCGCTCAATCTGAACGCCCCGATCCATCTCATCACCCGGCTGATCGGCCTGCTGCGCGAACGGCCCGAGGCGTTGATCGTCAACGTGACATCAGGGCTCGCCATCGCGCCGAACGCGAAGGCGCCGGTTTACTGCGCCACCAAGGCGGGGCTGCGCAGCTTCACCCAGGCGCTGCGCGCCCAGCTGGCGGGCAGTTCGGTGCGGGTGATGGAAGCGCTGCCGCCGGTGGTCGAGACCGCGATGACGCGGGACAATCCGCACGGCAAGATGGCGCCAGAAGAATGCGCCCGCCAGATCGTCGATGCGATGGCGGCGGGCAAGGCGGAAGCGAATGTCGGCATGGTCCGCGTGCTGAGCGCGGTGCACAATATCGCGGCCCCGATCGCACGCCGGGTGATGCTGCGTTACTGACAGCATCCTCCCCGTAAAACGGGGAGGAGTTGAGACCCTGCCTCGATCCGTCGCGCTTACTTGATGCCGGCGAGCGCCTCGGCGAGCTTCTTCATCGTCTCGTCGGTCAACTGGCCGTTGGAGAGCGGCTGGATCTGATTGAAGCTCATCGCCTTGATCTGATCGTAGAACGGGTTCTGCGTGATGTCGGTCTGCAGCACCTGATCGAGTACCGCCTTGGCCTTCGGATTGGCGACGAGCGTTTCGACCGGCGTATCGAGCGACAGCGCGGCCGCCGGGGCGGTGGCGGTCGTCCCGCCGCTCGTGGTAGGCGCCGGGGTGGTCGCGCCGGCTTGCTGCGCGACGGCTGGAACAGACAGCATGGAGAGAAAAGCGGCGGCGGCGAGCAGCTTCATTCGGAACCTCAAATAATTGCCGGCGACTTGAGTCGACCGACAACTATTTGACTTAAGTTGGTTCGTGGGGACAGCAGCTAAGTGTCGCAGTGTGTAACGGCTGCGCCAAAGCGTTGATTTCTAGCGTTAGTTGGGGCGTGCGATGCCGGCGATGGCACGATCCACCAGCGCGCGATCGGCATCGATCCCATGGCGCGTGGCGATCAATTGGGCGGCGGCTTGCGTGGCGGCGCGGGCGGCCTCCGCGCGGACATCGGCGAGCGCGCCGCGTTCGGCGGCGGCGATCTTGTCCTCGGCCATCTTGCTGCGCCGCGCGATCAGCTCGGCGGCATCCTGCTCGGCCTTGGCGAGCATCGCCTTGGCGTCGCTCTCCGCTTGCGCCACGATCGCGGCGGCATCCCCCGCGCTGGCCTGGGTGCGTGCCTTGGCGTCGGCGAGCAGCTTCTCCGCTTCGGCGCGGATCGCCTTGGCCTCATCGAGCTGGCGCCGCGTCTCGGCGATGCGGCCGTCGAGCGCTTCGACAATCTTCTGCGGCGCCTTGCCGACGAAGATCGCCAGCAGCAGGAAGATGGTGAGCCCGACATAGACCCAGCCTTCGGAATCCAGGCCCAGCAGCTTGGCCGGATGATGCCCGCCTTCGGCGACGGCGACGGTGAGCGCGTGAAGCATCGCGTGCCCCTTCCCTATCAGGCCGTCAGCGCCGCGCGCGCGGCGGCTTCGGCCTCGGCGGGCGCGGGGCGCGCGCCGGTGAGTTTCTCGACGATGGCGGCGGCGGCTTCCGCCGCCACCCCTTCGATCTCGGCGAGCGCACGGCTGCGGGCCGATTCCAGCTCGGCCTGCGCGGCGGCGGCTTTCGCCTCCAGCGCGTGATTGGCTTCGGCGAGACGCCCTTCGAGCGCCTTGGCCGCTTCCGCCCGCGCGCCGCCCAGCGTCGTCCGCGCCCGTTCCTGCGCGGCGGCGACGCCGGTGTCGTAATCGACCTTCAGCCGGTCGGCCTCGGTCTTGGCGCTTTCGGCGGTGACGAGATCGCCCTTCACCTGATCCTCACGCGCGTTCATCACCTTGCCCAGCTTGGGCAAAGTGAGCTGGACGACGCCGAAATACAGGATCGCGAAAAAGATCGCGAGCCAGATCAGCTGCGGCCAGAAGACGTTCGCGAAATCAAATTGAGGCATGGTCTCGCCATTTCACCGGATGCGAAAGGAAAGCCTTACGAGAAGGCGAGCGCGAGCGCGACGACGGCCGCGATCAGGCCGAGCGCTTCGGTCACCGCGAAGCCGAAGATCAGGCGGCCGCCCATCTTGGCATCGGCTTCCGGATTGCGCAGCGCGCCGTTCAGATATTGGCCGAAGATCGAACCCACGCCGATCGCGGCGAGGCCCGCGCCCATCGCGGCCAGGCCCGCACCGATCTTGGCAGCAGTTGCGACGTCCATGAGAAAACCCTTTCCGTTTAAAAAATTAGTGGAGGTTGATCGCGTCGTTCAGATAGATCGAGGCGAGCAAAGCGAAGACATAGGCCTGCACCACCGCGATCAGCACTTCGAGCGCGGAGAGCGCGATGTTCACGCCCAGCGGCAGCAGCCCGAAGACGTAAGGCAGTGCGCCGAACGACCCGAGCGCGACGACGAAGGTGCCGAACACCTGCAGCAGAACGTGCCCCGCGGTCATGTTCGCGAACAACCGGATCGCCAGCGTGAACGGGCGCGACAGGAACGACAGGAACTCGATCACGAACACGAAGGCGCCGAGCGCCACGTTGGTGCCGTGCGGCCAGAACAGCGAGAAGAAGTGCAGCCCGTGGCGCAGGAAACCCACCACCACGACGGTCACGAACACGATCAGCGCGAGGCCAAAGGTGACGGCGACATGGCTGGTCGGCGTGAAGGCGCCGACCCAGGGGATCAGGCCGAGCAGATTGCAGGCGAGCACGAACAGGAAGATCGAGAAGATCAGCGGCGCATAGGCGCGCCCTTCGGGCCCGACATTGGTGTCGAGCATGTTCCGGACGAAATCATAGACATATTCAACCGCCGCCTGCCAACGGCTCGGCACCAGCTGCGGCCGGAGCGTACCGACGAACAGGAAGATCGACACGCCAGCCAGCGCGACCAGCATCCACAGCGCGGAATTGGTGAACGACGCGTCAAAGCCCCCGATGCTCAGCGGCTGGAGCTTGGTGACGGTGAACTGATGCATTGGGCTGGCCAAGGCTTACCTCTTATCCTCGCTGGTGTCGGCGTCGAACTGCGCCGAGGTCTGCATCGCGCGGCGGGTGCCGGCGGCGAAGCCGAGCAGCAGCAGCACCACCATCGCCCAGGGGCGCGTGCCGAGCCCGGCATAAGTGTCGATCGCCCAACCGATCGCCGCGGAGACGAGCACCGCGCCGACGAACTCGATCCCGATCGCCCAGCCGCGCCCTTCGGCGCGCGCCGCCGCCTTGGACACGCCGATACCTGCCTCCGCCTTGGCGCGCGCGATGCGGGCGTCAAGCTCATCGGGTCGGTTCTGGCGATCGTCAGCCAACGCGCGCATTCTCATCCTGGTATGAAAACGCCGCCCGGCGGATGCCTGGGCGGGCGCCTCTTTATGCGACGATCGTGTGACTACCCCGCCGCGGTGCCCGTTTAGAAAGGGTGACAGGGTGAGTCAACCGGGGTGGGGTGGCGCGCGGTTTGGGCTGGCGCTGCCAGGGCGGCGCGCTGCTTCGGCCCACCCCCGGCCCCTCCCTTTCAGGGAGGGGAGAAGGCTTGTCCTACCCTCAACTAAGCCCCTCCCTGGAAGAGTTTCGGGTCGGTCATGCCCCCGGCATGACCTAAGCAGTCCGGGGGACTGCTTACCCGAAACTGGGTTGGGGTGGGTGGATCAGCCGGGAGCCACCCGCTCCTACAAACAGCGCGGATCGCGCTCGGGCGGGGCGGCGGTACGCGTCTTCCACTCGCCCGAAGGCGTGCGGTATTTCTCGCCCGGCGCGGTCTTGGCGATCAGGTTGCAGCCCGAGACGAAGGCGAATTGCTCGACGGTCGAGCCGTCCTTGGCGTTCTCCGCATAGGCCTGCTTGCGCTGCAGGTTGATGTCGGAGACCAGCTGGCGCAGCGTGTCGGTCGGCGCGCCGACGATGCCGAGATAACCATCGGGCTGCTCGCCTACCTGGCCCTTGGCGCGCGCGGCCGCATAGGCCGGTTCGCGCTGGGCGAACGCGGGCGCGGCGGCGGCGAGGCCGGCGATCATCAGGAAAGCGATTGTCTTGCGCATCAGAAAATTCCCGGTTTCTGCTGGATCAGTTCCTTGGCCTGGCCATCGAGCCGATACACCACCTGTTGGGTGATGTTGATATTCAGATTGATGACGATGGGCTTATCGGGCGCCGCCACGTTCACGCACCCGCCCGTCATCGTTCCCGCCAGACCCAGCACCATCACCCGCATTCTCACTTCGGTTCTCCTTGTGGCACCGTGCCGCTTGCGCGCGGCTGAACGGGGGCGCCCGGCTGGGCTTCGATCAGCCGATCGAGATTGCGCTCCACCAGCCGGCTGGGATCGTACAGGTCGGCCACGCTACCGAGCAACTGGCGAAACGGCGCCTGCACCCGCACGTTGAACTGGATCGGCAGGCGCTGCAGGCGGCGGATCAGGAAATTGCTCTTGGCGCCCTTGCCCTGGCGCACGCCGGCGAAGCGGATCTCGGTGATCATCTCGCCTTCCAGCGGCCCGTTCATCGCCACTTCCAGCTCGCGATAGGCGAGCGATTTGAGCGATTGGAATGCCAGATTGCCCCAGAAGCCGAGATCGCGCTGCGACAATTCACCGACATAGGCGATCGTGCCGCCGCCGGGCCGCATCTTCAGATGCCCGTCGACAATGCGCCCGCCCCGGGCATCGAAGATCATCGGCAGCGTGCCGTCCACCACGCCGGTGGCGTTCAGATTCTTGAAATCGAAGCTCTGCAGGAACAGCGCGGCATCCACACCCTCCACCCGGAAGGTCAGCCGGCGTTCGGCGCGTTCGGCGAAATCGAGCGTCGTCGGTTCGAGCACCAGCGCGCCGCCGGCGAAGGGCCAGCGCCCGCCCTCCACCCGCACGCGCTGATCGGCGAGCGTCTGGTAGCGGATCACGCCACCCGTCACCGGCACGCCCGGATTGACGCTGGCGAGCCGCGCTTCCTGGCCCGGCGCGCTAACCAGGTTGAGCAGATCGGTGAAATGGATCTCGCCGCTCAACCCCTGCACCGGGCCGAAGGCGGCCGCGAGATTGACGTCATCGGCGCGGAAGCCGCCGTCGCTCGTCACCTTGTCGCGGGCCCAGCGCAGCGTCCCCTGGCCTTGGACCGTACCGCTGACCGCGGAGATGATGCCATAGGTCAGCGGGGTCAGCGAGTCGGGCTGCAAGTCGCGGCCGAAAGCGATGCCCGGCACGGCGAGCTCGGCATGGCCGGTGCCCTTGCCGAGATCGTGGGTGAGCGTCACGTCCGTTACCCGCGCGCCGCCATTGGGGGTGACGAGGCTGCCCTGGGCGGTGATGCGATCGTTGGCCAGCGTCAGCACGACACCGCGCCCGCTCAGCTGGCAGAAACGCGGCCGATCGGTAACGTCGGGGGCGAAATGGCCTTCCTGGGGGCAGAGATTGACGCTCGCCCGATCGGAGACGCGCAACGCCCCCTCGGCGCGGAGCGCGGCATCGGCGAAACGCCAGCGGCCATTGCTCTCGTCCAGCCGCAGCGGCACCTGCGCGATCTGGGCACTGCCGCCGGCGAAGTCGCCCGCCGCGCCGGCACCCTCGATCCGTCCGGTCAGCGTTTGGAAGGCGAGCCGGGTGGCGTTGTCACCGCTGCCGAACGCCGCCCGCGCCTGCGCCAGGGTGAAGCCGCGATCGACAAGACCGAACCGCGCGCTCTCCGCCGCCAGAGTGAGCGGGGTGTCCCCGATCGTGCCGGTCAGTTCGGGCCGGGCTACGCGCGCCGCGCCGCTCACTTGCCCGCGCGCCACGCGCAGCAGCGCCGGCCCTTCGGCGCACAGCGTCAGCCGAGGCGCGGCGAGCGTCAGTCGCGCGACGCGCAGTTCGTCCGCCGCGACGGGCGTGCAGCCGGGGTTCAGCAGCAGCACGCCGCCGCGCCACTCGGCGGCGAGCGGGGCGCGCAGGCCCTCCACCCAACCGTCCGCGAGCGGACCGCTCAGCCGCGCGGCGCTCGTCACCCGCGTGCCGCCCGACGCGGCGGTGAAATCGAGCCCGTCGAGCGCCAGCCGCGCGCCGCCCGCGGCATAGGGGCGGACATAACCACTGCCGCGCACCGGCGCGCCGGGCCGCGGCTGGCGCAGCTTCACCACCGCTTCGGGCACGCCGCCGCCCGACAGCGCGAGCAGCCCATCGACCCGCCAGCCGCCGCGCGAGAGCAGCACGCCCTCCCCGCCGGAAAGCGTCGCGCGCGCGCCGCTGCGGCTGCTCAGCCGGCCATGGGCAAGCCCCAGGTCGTAGCCGCCGGTGTCGCTCACCAGATGCACGTCGCTCGCCAGCGCGAAATCGCGCGCGGCGCCGGCGGCGCTCGTCGCGGCGCGCGCGGCGAGCGGCGCGATCGGCGTTCCCGCCGCGAGCCCCGCCTGGCGGCGCAGCGCCGCCTGCCAGGCGGGCGCGAGCGCGGCGCGATCGGCGCTCACGCGCCCGTCAAACCCCAGCCCGGCCCGCCCGATGCGATAATCGCCCGCCAGCGCCACGCTGGCCGCGCGCCCCGCTCGTGTCGTCAAGCCCGCCCCTTGCAGATCGAGCTGGCCATGCGTGCGCGCCGGGCCGCCATCGAAATCGATCCGGCCGCTCAGCCCGCGCAGCCGCGCCTCGGGATGCGTCAGCCGATCGACGCTCACCAGGCTGGTGCCCTGCCAGCGATCGAGCCGCTGATCGAGCCGCAGCGCCGTCTCGGCGATCACGCCGCCCGCCTCGCCGGGGCCGCAGGCGATCCGCCCGGCGCGCAGAGGCCCCTGCAGGCTGGGCTGCGCGGCGGCGATGCTGACCGCGAGCGCTCCGGCGAGCCGCTCGGCGACGCAGCCCTGCCCCGCCAGCCGATCGGCGATCAGCGCGAGCCGCCCGGTGAAGCCATCGGCGAGCACGCCGCGGCCGGCCAGGCGCAGCCCCACCACCCCCGCCGGCGTCTCCAGCCGCATCCGCGCGTCGGACAGCGTGACGTCGATCGCGGGCAGCACGAACGGCTTGCCGCTCGGCGGCGGCAGCAGGCGGTCGATGTTGCCGAGCGAGAGCTTACCGTCCACCACCCGGCCGCGCAGCCGCACATGGCCGGCGCGCACGCCGGTGAGCCGCGCGCCCTCCAGCCCCAGATCGGTCGCCAGTTCCACCCAGTCCGCCACCAGATCGGGGTGCCGCGGATCGCCGATCACCAGCGATTCCAGCCGGGTGCCATGCACCCCCAGCTGGGCGATACGGTAGCGCGCGGGCACGCCGCGCTCGGCCAGGCTATCGTCGATGAAGCGCGTCGCGATCGGGGTGCGCGCGCTCCACACCCCTACCGCGAGCAACGCCAAAGCGAGCGCCCCGCCGGTCGCCGACTGCGCGATGCTGGCCCGCGCCCTCGCGGGCGCTTGCTCCTGATCCGCCACATTTACTCCGCTTCGCAGCCTCAAGGCCCCCTTGCTTTAGCCGCGCGCGCCACGATTGCCACCCCGCGCAACCGGCCTTAATCCCGGGGCCGTGACAAAAGTTCCCGCCGATCATGCCGGCCACCGCGCGCGGCTGCGCCAGCGGCTGCTGGGGGCGGGGGGCGAGGCGCTCGCCGATTACGAACTGCTCGAATATCTGCTCGCGCTCGCCATTCCGCGGCGCGACACCAAGCCGCTCGCCAAGCGGCTGTTGGCGGAGTTCGGCGGCCTGGGCGCGGTGATGGCGGCGAGCCCGGAGGCGCTGGCGGCGGTGGAGGGCTTGGGCGAAACCTCGATCGCGGCGATCAAGATCGTCCAGGCGACCGCCTTGCGGATGCTGCGGGCGGAGGCGCAAGCCGCGCCGGTGCTCGGCAATTGGCAGGCGCTGCTCGATTATCTCCAGGCGGACATGGCGCACCACGCGATCGAGCGGGTGCGCGTGCTGCACCTCAACACCCGCAACATGCTGATCCGCGACGAGCTGATCAGCGAGGGCTCGATCGACGAGGCGGCGGTGCATGTGCGCGAAGTGGTGAAGCGGGCGATGCAGCTGGGATCGGCGGCGATCATCCTGGTCCACAATCATCCCGGCGGCGACCCCAGCCCGAGCCGCGCCGATATCGAACTGACGCGGCGCATCGCCGAGGCGGCGAAGAAGCTGGGGATCGCGGTGCACGATCATCTGATCATCGGGCGCCAGGGGCATGTGAGTTTGCGGGCGCAGGGGTTGATTTGAAACCCCGTTCGATACGAAAAGTGCCGCCCCGTTTCCGGAGCGGCATCTTTCGTGAACGCGGGCGGAATTACTTGGCCGGCTGCGCCAGGAAGCCCTTGAGTTCATCCTTGCTCACCGCGCCATTCTTGTCCGTGTCCGTCTGGGCGAAGGCGGCGTCGTTCCACTTCTTCATTTCCGTCGCGCCGGCCTTGGCCGAGGGATCGTTGGCGCGTAGCGAGCTCATCCAGGCGGCGAACTCCTTCTTGTTGAGCTTGCCATTGCCGTCGGCATCATAGCTCGCCCATTGGCTGTCGACCGCCTGCTGCACGGCGTCGGCCGAATTGGCGGCCGGCGTGTCGGTCGTTTGCGTCGTGGTGCTGCTCGGCACCTGCTGGGTGGGCTGGCTCGGAGCCGTCTGACTCGGCGCCGTTTGAGCCGGCGTGGCCGAGGTCGCGTCGCTCGACATCGTCGCCGGATCGGTCTGGCTCGGGTTGGGCGAGCTGACCGGCGGGGTTTGCGCGGCCGGCGACGTCTGCTGCGCGAGCAGCGGGGCGGCGGTAAGCGCGGCGCCCGCCATCAGCAAGGTCTTGATCATCGTTCATCTCCGTTCATCTAAAGTTAATCTAGCTGGAGTGGCACTCGTTTCTTGCCATTCCATGCCGGGACAAACGCGATACTTGGTAGGTAATATCCCTGCTCGGCCGGTTTGGCGGCGCGCCTCGTCCCTGCTAACGCCCGCCTCGTCCCGCTCCGTGCAGAGGCTTGCCCGATGGTTCCCCGCTACTCCCGCCCGCAAATGGCCGCGCTTTGGACGCCCCAGGCGCGCTTCGGCATCTGGTTCGAGATCGAAGCGCATGCGACCGACGCGCTCGCCCAGCTCGGCGTGGTGCCCCAGGCGGCGGCGGACGCGCTGTGGCGCTGGTGGGAAACCAAGCCCGCGATCGACGTCGCCGCGATCGACGCGATCGAGGCGGTGACCAAGCATGACGTGATCGCTTTCCTCACCTGGGTCGCGGAACAGGTGGGCGAGGAAGCGCGCTTCATGCACCAGGGGATGACGAGCTCCGACGTGCTCGACACCTGCCTTTCGGTGCAGCTGAGCCGCGCCGCCGATCTGCTCATCGCCGATGTCGACGCGCTGCTCGCCGCGCTCGAAGCGCGCGCGCGCGAGCATAAGTTCACCCCGACGATCGGCCGCAGCCACGGCATCCATGCCGAGCCGGTGACGTTCGGGTTGAAGCTCGCGGGCTATCACGCCGAGTTCCAGCGCGCCCGTGCCCGCCTTGTCGCCGCCCGCGCGGAGATCGCGACCTGCGCGATTTCGGGCGCGGTCGGTACCTTCGCCAATGTCGATCCGCGGGTGGAAGCGCATGTCGCGGCCAAGCTGGGGCTGAGGGTGGAGCCCGTCTCCACTCAGGTGATCCCGCGCGATCGCCATGCGATGTTCTTCGCGACGCTTGGCGTGGTCGCGAGTTCGCTCGAACGGCTGGCGGTGGAAGTGCGGCACCTGCAGCGCACTGAAGTGCTGGAGGCGGAGGAATATTTCTCCCCTGGGCAGAAGGGTAGCAGCGCGATGCCGCACAAGCGCAACCCGGTACTCACCGAGAACCTCACCGGCCTCGCCCGGATGGTGCGCGGCTATGTCACGCCGGCGCTGGAGAATGTCGCGCTCTGGCATGAGCGCGACATCAGCCATTCGTCGGTCGAACGCTACATCGCGCCCGATGCGTGCATCACGCTCGATTTCGCCTTGGTGCGGGCGACCGGGGTGGTGGAGAAGCTGCTCGTCTATCCCGAGCGGATGCGGCGCAACCTCGATCGCATGGGCGGGCTGATCCACTCGCAGCGCGTGCTGCTGGCGCTGACGCAGGCGGGGCTGAGCCGCGAGGCGTCCTACGCGCTGGTACAGCGCAACGCGATGAAGGTGTGGGAGTCGGACGGGGCGCTATCGTTGCTCGCGCTGCTGAAGGATGACCCGGAAGTGAGCGGCGCGCTCTCGGCGGGCGAATTGGAGGCGCTGTTCGACCTCGATTATCATTTCAAGCATGTCGATACGGTGTTCGAAAGGGTGTTCGGGCGGGCGTAACGGGCACCCTTACACACGCCGTCATGCCGGACTTGTTCCGGCATCCACCGTGGTGCCGAGATTTACGGCGCAGCGCCTGGAACCACGGTGGACCCCGGAACAAGTCCGGGGTGACGGCCGAACAACGCGGTAGAAGCGTCGCGCCCTACCCCTCCACCATTCGCTTTGCGACCACGGGTGCGCTTCGCGCACCGGGCTCCGGCGGATCACCTGCCGCCGGTAGGTGATCTGTCCGCCTACGCCCCCCTCCCCAAGCACAGCTTGGGGAGGACTGGCTCAATACCCGTTCAGCCGCGCGAAGCGTTCGCGGTGGTACGCGGCATTGCCCCACATCGCCTCCAGCACCGCCGAGCGCTTGATGTAGAAGCCGGCGTCATGCTCGTCGGTCATGCCGATGCCGCCGTGGAGCTGGATCATCTCGCGGCTGGCGAGCTTGGCGGTGTCGCTCGCGATCGCCTTGGCGAGGCTCACCGCCTGATCGACATCCGAACGACCGGAGTCGATAGCCTCCAGCGCGCCCTCCACCGCCGAGCGCATCAGCTCGATCTCGGTGAACAATTTGGCCATGCGGTGCTGCAGCGCCTGGAAACTGGCGAGCGGCTGGCCGAACTGGACGCGCGTCTTGAGATAATCGTTCGTCGTCTCGAACGCTTGTGTCGCCAGGCCAAGCATTTCAGCGCACACCGCCGCCGTCGCCCGATCGATGATCGCTTGCGCCGCGACGTCGAGCTTTTCGGCCGGTGCCTGATCGAACATCACGTCCGCGTGGCTGCGCGAGTCCGCCATCTGGCGGCTGCGGCGTGTCACGCCCTCGCCGTCCGCGACGAGATAGAGCCCATCGGTCGCGGCGACGACGAACAGGCCAGCGCTATCCCCTTCGGCGACGAAGGCCTTGCTGCCCGTCAGCCGGCCGCCCGTCACCGTGGTGGCGATGCCCGCCGGATCGTGCACCGGGCCTTCGTCCACCGCGAGCGTCGCGACCAGCGCGCCGCTGGCGATCTGGGGCAGATATTGCGCCTTGGCCGCGTTCGATCCGCCCAGCACGATCGCGCTCGCGGCCGCCGCGCTCGCGGCGAGTGGCGAAGCTGCGAGGTTGCGCCCCAATTGCTCCAGCACCAGCCCGAGCGAGAGATAGCCGAAATCGCTGCCGCCGAATTCCTCCGGGATCACGATCCCGGCCAGCCCCATTTCGGCGAGCTTGCCCCAGGCGTCACGATCAAAACCTTCGGCGGGCCCGGCGTTGCGCATCTTGCGGAAGGCGGTGACGGGCGATTCATTATCCGCCCATTCGCGCACCATGTCGCGCAGCATCGTCTGTTCTTCGCTCAGCACCGCCATTATTCGTCCTCTCGCGATTGTTCCGGGAAAGGCGGGCGGCGGTCTCGAGGCCGCCGCCTGCGCCCCCCTCTCCTCCTGCGCTCTGCCTGCGCCGGCCAGCTATTGGTGATCGAGCATCCCCAGGATGCGCTTGGCGATCACATTGTTCTGAATCTCGGTCGATCCGCCATAGATCGATACCGCCTTGCCCCACAGCCAGGTGCGGGTCTGGGCGAGTTCGGCCTCGCTGAACCCTTCGCCCTCCCAGCCGAGCCCAGCCATCCCCATGATCTCGATCGCGAGTTCGGCGCGGTCCTGCGTCAGCCGCGCGCCGACATTCTTCATGATCGAGCTCGCCGCCGAGGGGCCCTGGTTCGATTTCGCCTCCAGCGCCGCGCGGCGCAGCGTGAGCATGAAGGCGCGCTGGTCCATCTCGTGCCGCACCAGCCGCATCCGCAGGTCCTGGTCGGCGACCTGGCCATTGTCGTTCGCGCCGCGATATTCCTTGGCGAGCTGGCTCAGCGGCTTGCCCGCGAACATCCGCCCGGCGTTCGAGCCGCCACCCGAGAGCGAGCTGCGCTCATGCTGGAGCAGCCGCTTGCCGATCGTCCAGCCCTGGCCCGGCACGCCGACCAGATTTTCCTTAGGGACTCGGACATTGGTGAAGAAGGTCTCGCAGAAAGGCGATTGGCCGCTGATCATGCGGATCGGCCGCACTTCGACGCCTGGGGACTTCATGTCGATCAGCAGGAAGCTGATGCCTTCATGCTTCTTCGTCTTGTCGGTACGGACCAGCGCGAAACATTTGTCGGCCCATTGCCCGCCGCTCGTCCAGGTCTTCTGGCCGTTGACGATGTAATGATCGCCCATATCCTCGGCGAAGGTCTGCAAGCTGGCGAGATCGGAGCCCGCGCCCGGCTCCGAATAGCCCTGGCACCAGCGCACCTCGCCCTTGGCGATGGCGGGGATATGCTCCAGCTTCTGCGCCTCGCTGCCATATTCGAGCAAAGTCGGGCCGAACATCATCACGCCCATGCCGCCAATCGGGTTCCAGGCGCCGATGCGGGCCATTTCCTCTTGCAGCACGCGCGCCTCGGCGCGGCTAAGCCCGCCGCCGCCATATTGCTTCGGCCAGGTCGGCACGCCCCAGCCCTTCTCGCCCATCGCCTTCTGCCAGCGCGCCTCGTCCTCGCTCGGCGCGTGCGGCCCTTCGATCGCCGACATCGCATTGTCCTTGCCCTTCAGCGAGGGCGGGAAATTCTCGGCGAGCCAGGCACGCGCCTCGGCGCGGAAGTCATCGAGGGTTCGTGCTTCGAGTTCGGGCGCGGTGGCCATGGCGTCAGTCCCTCTCGGATCGAATCTGAAGATCGGGTATGGTCATGGCACGAAAGCTCGGGACTTGCCAAGGGGGCGTGCCGCGGCCGCGCCGGGCAAGAAAAAAGGCCGCCCGGTCGATCGACCGGCGGCCTTTTTCGTGGTGGGCGTGGCAAGGATTGAACTTGCGACCCCTGCGATGTCAACACAGTGCTCTACCACTGAGCTACACGCCCATAAGGGAAGCGCCGCATAGCCGCCGGGGCGGCGCGGCGCAAGCGGTTTCAGGGCCGCAGCGTCACCTGCCCCCCGTCGAACAGCCGATCGACCTCCAGCACCAGATCGCGCAAGTGGAACGGCTTGGAGAGCACCCGCGCATTGGGCATCGCATGCCCCGCCTTCAGCGTGACGGCAGCGAAGCCGGTGATGAACATCACCCGCAGATCGGGCGCGATCTCGCCGGCTTTCTGGGCGAGTTCGATCCCGTCCATCTCGGGCATCACGATATCGGTCAGCAGCAGATCGAACGCCTCGCGCTCGATCAGCGGCAGCGCGGCGGTGCCGCGATCGACCGCGACCACGGCATAGCCCGCCCGCTCCAGCGCGCGCGTCAGATAAGCGCGCATCACGTCATCATCTTCGGCGAGCAGGATTCGCGGGCTGGTCATGCCCCAGCACATATCCCGCAACCCTTTAAGATTTTCCAGCGGGCGCCTAGAATTGCGTGCGATGGCGACCGCGCTTTCCTTCGATCGGCTCGGCGCCGCGCTTCCGGCGAGCCCAGTGGTGGTCTCGGTGCCGCATGGGGGACGCGATTATCCGGCGGCGATGCGCCTGCTGCTCGCGCTGCCGGCGGAGGCGCTGACGCCGCTGGAAGACCGCCATATCGATACGCTCGCCCGCGCGGCCTGGCACGGCGAGACGATGTTGCTCCAGCGGACGGCGCGCGCCTGGATCGATCTCAACCGAAGCGAGGCCGAGCGCGATCCGGCGATCGACGCTGGCGCCGATCCGCGAAGGCTGGGCGCCCCCAGCGCGCGGGTACGCGCCGGGCTGGGGCTGGTGCCGCGCCGGTTGCGCGGGCGCGAGATCTGGCGCGGACGATTGTCGGCGGGGGCCGTGGACTCGCGCATCGCGGCCGACCACCTGCCCTATCATCACGCGCTCGCGGCGGCGCTGGCGGCCGCGCGGGCGCGATTCGGGGTCGCGGTGCTGCTCGATCTCCACTCGATGCCGCCGCTCGGGGAACGCGGCGCGGTGGCGCGACTGGTGTTCGGCGATCGCTTCGGGCGGACGAGCGCGGCGCGCTTCGTCGCTCGGCTGGAAGCGGTGGCGGACGCCGCCGGCATCGCCCACGCGCTCAACACGCCTTATGCCGGCGGCCATATTCTGGAGCGCCACGGCGCGCCGCCACGCGGGGTGCACGCCGTGCAGCTGGAGATCGACCGCGCGCTTTATCTCGATGCGGCGCTCGCCGAGCCCGGGCCGGGCATGGCGGCGACGGCGACGCTGCTGCGCGCGATGATCGCCGCGCTGGCGGACGAGGCGCTCGGCAGCCTGGCGACGGCCGCCGAATAAAAAACCACCTCGCGGCATAAGCACGCGAGGTGGCCAAGGTTCAGGGAGGGGATACATCCGAAGATGTATCACGCGGTCCGCGAAAGGGGGGACACGGCACCGCGCACACTCAATATAGGCAGCCCGCAAGCGGCCTTCAACCCAATCCCAGGCAACCATTTGGAAACAAATTGTATCAGCGCGGCAGCGCTTCAGCTGCGCAGCTTCTCCACCACCCCCACGATGAACGCGGTCGACCAGGTGATGAAGACGAAGCCGGTCAGCGCCTCCAGCGCGATCAGCAGCCGCCACGGGCGGAATAGCGGCTCGGGCGGCGCCCCCAGGGTCGCATAGGCGGAGGCGGAGGCGTAGAGCGCCTGCTCGAACGCCGGCGGACGCGCGGCCAGCCAATAGAACAGCGCGAACAGCGCGATCTCCAGCAGATGCAGCGCGAACAGCGAGATGGCGATGCCGCCCAGCAGCGGCAGCGCGCGGATGCCGAAGCGGCTGCGTTCCAGCCGCCGATTGTCGAGCGAGCGCCAGTTCGAAATGGCCATCAGCCCCAGCGCGTGGACGGTGATCATCACCACCAGCATCGCCCCCGCCGCGCCCAATTGCGCCCCGAGCGCAAGCGGCGCGTCGGGCGTGGCCATGAGCTGGTTGAGCGGCGCTGCCATACGCCGCTCAACCCCTGCCGCGCGCGGGCGGTTGCCCGGCTAAAGCGTGATCATCTTGGCCTGCTCCTCCTCCCCTTGAGGGGAGGAGGTTGGGAGGTGGGGGCTCTATGCAAGGCGCTGCGCGCGTTGAAAGCCCCCACCCCAACCCAGTTTCGGGTAAGCAGTCCCCCGGACTGCTTAGGTCATGCCGGGGGCATGACCGATCCGAAACTCCTGAAGGGGAGGGGCTTTTTTCTGTTAAGTCCCAAGCTGATTGCGCTTCAGACGATCAGAACTCCGCCCAATCCTCGGCGAGCGCGGCGTTGCCGACCGTGGCGCGGCGCGGCGCGGCGTGCTGCGCGACCGGCACCGCGACCGGCGCCGTACGCTTGGCCGGCGCTGGCGCGGGCGACGCTTCGCCGAAGCGCGCCATCAGCGCCGAGAGCGCGTCCGCCTCGCTCGCGAGACTCCGCGCGGCGGCGTTCGATTCCTCCACCATCGCCGCGTTCTGCTGAGTCATCATGTCCATCTGGCCGACCGCGCCGTTGATCTGCTCGATCCGCGTCGCCTGCTCCTCGGCCGAGCGCGAGATCGCGCCGACCAGTTCGCTGACATCGCCGATCTTGCTCACCATCCGCGTCAGGATTTCGCCGGTCTCGCCGACCAGCTTCACCCCGCCCGCGACCTGCGCGTTGGAAGCTTCGATCAGCCCCTTGATGTCCTTGGCCGAATCAGCGCAGCGCTGGGCGAGCGCCCGCACCTCGCTGGCGACCACCGCGAAACCGCGGCCCGCGTCCCCGGCGCGCGCCGCCTCGACACCCGCGTTCAGCGCCAGCAAATTGGTCTGGAAAGCGATGCCGTCGATCACGTTGATGATCTGGCCGATCTCGCTCGCCGACTTCTCGATCGCCGCCATCGCGCCGACCGCCGATTGCACCACCCGGCCGCCTTCGACCGCTTCGCCGTGCACCGAGCCGACCGCCTGCGCCGCCGAGCCCGCCGCGCGGGCGGATTCGCCGATCGACTTGGTCACTTCGCCCATCGCGCCCGAGGTTTCGGCGAGCGACGCCGCCTGGCGCTCGGTACGCTGCGCCAGATCGTGCGAGGCCGAGCTGATCTCGCCCGCCCCGGTGCGCACCGCGCCCGCCGAATCGCGCACCTGGCCCATCAGCGATTCGAGTTCGGCCATCGTCGCGTTGAACCGCTCGCGCAGCGCCTCATAACCCTCGGGCAGCACGTTGATGCGGTGGTTGAGATCGCCCTTGGCGAGCGCGTTCAATCCGTCGCTCAGCTCGCCGATCACCCGATCGAGCGCTTTGCCATTCTCGTCGCGCAGCGCCTGGGCATTGGCGCGGAACACTTCCATCGCCTTGGTCATGCGGCCCACGCAATCGCGGTGATCCATATAGGCGATCGGCGAATCGAGATCGCCCGCCGCCAGCCCTTCCATTCGGACAACGGTGTCAACATAAGGCGTGCAAACGAGCGCGCGCGCCACCCAAACGAACGCGGCGCTGACGCCCACCGCGCCCAGCGCCGCCCAGAAGGTGGTGCTCGTACCGCCATTGGCATAGGCCGCCCCCGCGACCCCCGCGGTGATCGCGACATGCGCCGCCAGCATGACATTGAATTTGACGCGAATTGGCGCGTCCTTCTTGAACCAACCGATCATCGAACCCCCCGTGGAGCTTGAACTTTGGATGGGGGGACGCTGCGCCCGAAATAGTTATCGGTACGATAACGAACGCACCTCCGGTGCTCAAAACCGCCGATTATCGTAAAAATACGGAGGAGGCCGGCGATCAGGCGAAGGTCAAGCGCCGCTGCTCCCATCGCCCGAAACGGGGCCCCGGCCGACCCCTTGCGCGCGGGGCGGAAGCCGCGTAACAGATCGCCCAATCCGAAATCGATATAGGATCAGCGTTGGCGCCCGCTTGCGGGACCGGACGGGGAGCCTATGTTCGGCGGAAGCGACAAAAGGACGGGCAAGTGGCGAGAACGACCCCCAGCGAATTCATCCGGCAGGTGCGCGCTGAAACCGCGAAAGTGGTGTGGCCCAGCTGGAAGGAAACCCGGATGACCGCGATCATGGTGGTGATCATGACCGGGCTGCTCGGTGCGTTCTTCTTCACGATCGACGCGGTGTTCGACGCAATCGTCAATCTGCTCTTGTCGCTCGCCAAGTAAGAAGGGGCCGATAACAACCATGGCGCGCTGGTACATCATCCACGCTTATTCGGGCTTCGAGGGCAAGGTCCGCGACGCGATCATGTCGGAGGCCACGCGGCTCGGGCTGGAACAGCGGGTGGAAGCGGTCGAGGTGCCCACCGAAACCGTCACCGAGGCGCGGCGCGGCAAGAAGATCCAGGTCGAGCGGAAATTTATGCCCGGCTATGTGCTCGCCAAGCTCGAGATGAACGACGACGTCTATCACCTGGTGAAGAACACGCCGAAGGTGACGGGCTTTCTCGGCGCGATGGGCAAGCCGCAGCCGATCAGCGAAAGCGAAGCCGCGCGAATGCTCTCCACGAAGGACGAGGCGGCGCCCACCACCAAGACCAAGATCAAGGTCGATTTCGAGATCGGCGACGCGGTGAAAGTGCTCGAAGGCCCGTTCGCCAGCTTCAACGGCACCGTCGAGGGCCTGGATTTCGACAAGTCGAAGGTCAAGGTGTCGGTCTCGATCTTCGGCCGCGCGACCCCGGTCGAGCTCGATTTCGAGCAGGTCGAACGCGTCAAGTAAGTTGCGCCGGCGGCCCCGCGCCGCTATGCGCGCGCCTTCGCTCGTCCGCCCGACTCGGGCAGCGGGCGCTTTCGTGCGGGAGGCTTTCAGCCGTTCGGACCGCTAAACTTGAACCGGGCGGCCGCGCGCCGTCCCCTATAGAGTGAGATACATGGCCAAGAAGATTACCGGCTATATCAAGCTGCAGGTGCCTGCGGGCAAAGCCAATCCCTCGCCGCCGATCGGCCCCGCGCTCGGTCAGCGCGGCGTGAACATCATGGAATTCTGCAAGGCGTTCAACGCCGCGACCACCGATCTGGAAGTCGGCTCGCCGATCCCGACGGTGATCACGGTCTATGCCGACCGCAGCTTCTCGTTCGAAACCAAGACGCCGCCGGCGACCTTCCTGATCAAGAAGGCGATGAACTTGAAGTCGGGCTCGAAGGAGCCGGGCAAGGTGAAGGCCGGCACGATCAAGCGCTCGCAGCTGAGCGAGATCGCCCAGGTGAAGATGAAGGACCTGAACGCCAACGATATCGAAGCGGCGACCCGCATCATCGAAGGCTCCGCCCGCGCGATGGGCGTCGACGTGGTGGAGGGCTGATAAAGTGGCGAAGCTGACCAAGAAGGCGAAGACCCTCGCCACCGCCGTGAACCGCGACAAGCTGTACGGCGTCGACGAAGCGATCGCGATGGCCAAGGCCAATGCGACCGCCAAGTTCGACGAGACGATCGAAGTCGCGCTGAACCTGGGCGTCGATCCGCGCCACGCCGATCAGATGGTGCGCGGCGTCGTCACTCTCCCCAAGGGCACCGGCAAGACGGTGCGCGTCGGCGTGTTCGCGCGCGGCGCCAAGGCCGAGGAAGCCAAGGCGGCGGGCGCCGATGTCGTCGGCGCGGAGGACCTGATGGAGCTGGTGCAGGGCGGCACGATCGAGTTCGACCGCTGCATCGCGACGCCGGACCTGATGGGCGTGGTCGGCCGGCTCGGCAAGATCCTGGGCCCCAAGGGCCTGATGCCCAACCCCAAGCTCGGCACCGTGACGATGAATGTCGGCGAAGCGGTGAAGGCGGCCAAGGGCGGTCAGGTGGAGTACCGCGTCGAAAAGGCCGGCATCATCCATTCCGGCATCGGCAAGGCGAGCTTCGCCGCGGAAGACCTGCGCGCGAACTTCGACGCGCTGGTCGACGCCGTGGTGAAGGCCAAGCCCTCGGGCGCCAAGGGCAAATACGTCAAGAAGATCGCGATCAGCTCGACCATGGGCGCGGGGATCAAGATCGACACGGCGGAAGTCGCGGGGGCGTAACGCCCGCGCGTCGGCTGACGAAAAGCCCCTCCTTTGGAGGGGTTTTTTGTGCGCCGTGCCTGGAGGCGTGGGATGGAAGTACCAAAGTAGATACCTCGTCGCCCCGTGCTTGACACGGGGCTTGGCTTCTTCCGGCGCGAGATAGCCTAGCCCCGTGTCAAGCACGGGGCGACGATCGTTATGGTGGCACCGCAGCGCGCCCGCCCCAAATACTTCCGTTCACGGGAAGGATTTGCGCGGACGCTTTCGTTTTGCCCCCGACGCCCTTAAACCCCCGGGGCATGACCGATCTCGACGCGTTCATCGCCGGCCTGCCCAAGGCCGAACTCCACCTTCATATCGAGGGCAGCCTCGAACCCGAGCTGATGGTCGAGCTGGCGCGACGCAACAAGATCGCCCTGCCCTTCGCCTCGGTCGAGGACGTGCGCGCGGCCTATAATTTCTCCAGGCTCCAGGATTTTCTCGACATCTATTACGCCGGCGCGGACGTGCTGCGCACCGCGGCGGACTTCAAGGACCTCGCCACCGCCTATTTCGATCGCGCGGCGGCGGACGGCGTGCTTCACGCCGAGATCTTCTTCGATCCGCAGACGCACACCGATCGCGGCATTCCGATGGCCGAAGTCGTCGAGGGCCTCTTCGCCGGCATGGCCGAGGCCGAGGCGCGGCATGGCCTCACCAGCAAGCTGATCCTCTGCTTCCTGCGCCATCTGGACGAGGACGCCGCCTTCGCGACGCTCAAGGCCGCCGAGCCCTGGCTCGATCGCATCGCCGGCGTCGGGCTCGATTCCTCGGAACTCGGCCATCCGCCGAGCAAATTCGCCCGCGTCTTCGCCCGCGCCGGCGAAATGGGGCTGAAGCGCGTCGCCCATGCCGGCGAGGAAGGCCCGGCGGATTATGTCCGCGAGGCACTCGATCTGCTCCACATCGATCGGCTCGATCATGGCAACCGCGCGCTGGACGATCCGGCGCTCGTCGCGCGGCTGGCGACCGAGCAGATGGTGCTCACGGTCTGCCCGCTGTCCAACGTGAAGCTCTGCGTGGTGGACGACATCGCCGCGCATCCGATCGACGCAATGCTGGCGGCGGGCCTGAAAGCGACGGTGAACTCGGACGATCCGGCCTATTTCGGCGGCTATATCGCCGACAATTACCGCGCCATCGCGCACGGGCGCGGGCTGGACCGGGCGGCGCTGACGCGGCTCGCGCGCAACAGCATCACCGGATCGTTCCTCAGCGCCGAGGAACAGGCGCCGCTCCTCGCGAAGCTCGACGCCTATGCCTAAGCTCACGCCCGTCGCTTATGAGCAGTTCGTCGCCGATGTCCGCGAACTCGCGGCGGCCATCCCGGCGAGCGGCTGGGCGCCCGATTTCCTGATCGGCATCGGCCGCGGCGGGCTCGCGCCGGCGGTGTATCTCAGCCACGCGACCGGCTGGCCGATGCTTTCGGTCGATTATTCGTCCAACGTCCCCGATTTTTCCGGCGACCCGCTGGTGCGGCTCGCGCGGCGCGCGGCGGCGGGGGAGCGGCTGTTGTTCGTTGACGACATCAACGACAGCGGCGGCACGATCACCCGGCTGCGCGGCGAACTGGCCGCCGCCGGCGCGCCCGAGGGGGCGATCCGTTTCGCGACGCTGCTCGATAATGTCCGCTCCTCGGCGCGGGTCGAATATGCCGCGCGCGCGATCGATCGGGCGGCGGTGAAGGACTGGTTCGTCTTCCCCTGGGAAGCGATGGCGCCGACCGAGACGGTGCTGGAGGACGCGGCGGCGGTGCCCGAGCGGACGGCTTAGGGCGGATCGCAATTCATTGAGGTAAAAGCCCCTCCCTGAAAGGGAGGGGTTGGGGTGGGTCGAAGTGGCGCCGTCCCGCGCCGCTCACCCCCACCCCAACCCAGTTTCGGGTAAGCAGTCCCCCGGACTGCTTAGGTCATGCCGGGGGCATGACCGACCCGAAACTCCCAAGGGTGGAGGGGCTCAACTCAACTCACGCGTTGTTGGCGCTCGTGTTCACCGCGCCGTTCACCCCGTTCGGAAAGAACCCGCCGCGCGAAACGCTCGCTCGGTTCAGGTAAACGATGTTAAGCACCTGCGCCGCCGATCGGCTGAAGGCGACCGCGTTGGCGTCGGTCGGCACGATGTTCGCCGCGCCGCCCACGGGCGCGATCCCCTGATCGAGATCGGCGGGGCCGTCCAGACTGTCGCGCGCGTTGGAGATCGCCTCGGTGGCGTTCACCAGGCTCGGCGTCGCGACGCTGCGGCGGAACAGCGCGGTGCGCACCAGCCCGGCATGATAGGCCTCCGCCGCGAGGATGCCCGCCGACGCCTCGACGAAAGTGCGGTTGGTGATCAGCGGCGCGGCACCCTTATACGCCGTGACGCCGACATCCTCGAACAGGAACGCCGCGAGCAGGAAATTGTCGTCGCTCGCATAAGGATCGAACGCCTGGCCCGCCGGCACCAGCCCGGCGGCCTGAGCGGCGAGCGAGAAGGCGCTGGTCGGGCTCGATCCGATGTCGATCGCCGGCTGGGCGACCGCCGCGCTCCCCAGCGCCTGGCGCAGGAACAGGACGTGCGCCACCTCGTCCCCCGCGATCTCGCGCGCATAAGCGGCGACGAGCGGATCGGTGAAATTCACCCGCCGCCCGCCGGTCACCGCGCCCTGGGTGCCGGTGCCGGTCACCGCCGAGGCGCTCAGCCCCGCCCCGGTCGCGGCATAAGCGTAGAATTGCGCTTCGAGATATTCGAGGTTGAGCGCGAAGTTCAGCACGTCCGGGTCGCTCAGCGCCGGGCCGGGGTTGGTCGGATTGGCGCTACCCGTGCCGAGCGGCGGGGTGGTGCCGGAGCCGGGCACCACGTTGACGCCGTTATTGTTGCTGTCACCGCAGCCGCTCAGCATCAGCCCGCCGGCGACGGTCGCTACCCCCGCGCCGCGCAGGAAAGCGCGGCGATCGGCGCGGCGCGCCTCCAGCTTGGGCAGCGCTTCGAGAAGCAGATCCTTGGTCATCTTCCTTCTCCCTGTCAGCCGTTGGCGGCGCTGGTGTTGAGCGGACCGTTCGCCCCGGCGGGCAGGAAGCCGCCGCGATTGGTCTGCGCGCGATTGAGATAGACGATGTTGAGCACCTGGCCGGTGGAGCGGCTGAAGGCGAGCCCGTTGGCATCGAGCGGCACGATGTTCGACACCTGGTTGCCGCTGGCATCGGTCGTGGGCCGCACGCCCTGATCGAGATCGGTGGGGCCGTCCAGACTGTCGCGCGCGTTCGAGATCGCCTCGGTCGCGTCGATCAGGCTGGGAGTCGACAGGCCCTTGGCGAACAGGCTCGTGCGCAGGATCGCGGCATGATAGGCCTCCACCGCCAGGATGCCAGCCGAGGCTTCGAGGAAGGTTTTATTCGTGATGAGCGGCGCCGCGCCCTTATAGGCGGTGACGCCGACATCCTCGAACAGATAGCCCGCGAGCAGGAAATTCTCGTCGCTCGCATAGGGATCGAACACCCCGCCCGGCGGCACCAGCCCCGCCGCCTGCGCCGCGCGCGAAAAGGCGCTGGTGGGTGAGACGCCGACATCGATCGCCGGCTGCGCGACGGCGGCGCTCCCCAGCGCCTGGCGCAGGAAAGCGACATGCGCCAGTTCGTCCTGCGCGATCTCGCGCGCCAATTGGCGCACCACAGGATCGGTGAAGTTCACCTGCCGCCCGCCGGTCGCCGCACCCTGCGTGCCGGTGCCGGTCTGCTGATCGGCGGGAAGCCCCGTGCCGAACACCGCGAAGGAATAGAAGCTCGCCTCGATATATTCCAGGTTGAGCGCGAAGTTCAGGATATCGGCATCGCTCGGGCCGGTCTGCGCGTTGGCGGCGGTGGCGAGCGAGGCGACGCTTCCCATCATCGCCGCGCCGGCGATCGCGCGGAAGAAGTCGCGGCGCGCGGCGCGTAGGGGTTCGGTCGGCGCTTGGGGATCGATCAGATCGGTGATTAAGGCCATGAGCGTGCCCTTCCTGCTAGGTTCGGCGCGCCAGCAGGGAGTGCTGGCAAACGCCTAACCCCGCAAAGCGCACGCAAAATCGCACGGTTCCGGCGCGGGCGGCGATCGGTGCGGCAGAGGGCGCGGCGAGCGCGGGGGTACGCTAACCGGGCTTGACTTGGTCCGGATGCGCCGCGGCGAAGGCGGGCAGCGCGGCGAGCGCGGCGTCGATCGCCACCAGCCGCGGGTAAGGCGCGAGGTCGAGCGCGAAGCGGCGCGCGTTATAGAGCTGCGGCACCAGCACCACGTCCGCCAGGCCCGGGGCATCGCCGCCGAGATAAGGCCCGTCGCCCGCCAGCGCCTCCAACGCGTCGAGCCCCAGGCGCATCCAATGGCGATACCAATCGTCCTTCGCCGCCTGATCGGCGCCGAATTGCGACTCGAGCCGCTTGAGCACGCGCATATTGTCGATCGGGTGGGTGTCGGCGGCGATGATCAGCGCCTGCGCCAGCACGCGCGCGCGGGCGATCGGTTCGGCGGGGATCAAGCGGGGCTCGGGAAAGGCCTGGTCGAGCCAATCGATGATCGCGAGGCTCTGGATCAGGGGCACGCCGTCCACCTCCAGCGTCGGCACCTGGCCTTGGGGGTTGCGCGCGCGATTCTCGGGCGCGAGCTGCTCAGCGGCGAGCAGGTTCACCGCCACCCGATCATAAGCCACGCCCTTCAGCGCGAGCGCGATCCGCACCCGGTAGCTCGCCGAGGAACGCCAATAATCGTAGAGGACGAGCTTCACGCCGCGTCCTCCTCCTGCGCGCGTTCGGAGCCGCGCTCGAGCGCGACCTTGATCATCGCCGTCATCGGATCGGCGAGCGCCAGGCCGAGGATGCCGAACAGGCTGCTCGCCAGGATCTGCGAGCTGAGCGTCAGCGCGGGCGGCATGTCCACGGTGCGCCGCGCGACGAGCGGCAGCACCACCCAGCCGTCGAACAATTGCACGAACACATAAGTGCCGAGCGCCCACAGCCCGGTATCGGTCCCCGCGCTGAAGCCCACCGCGACCATCAGGATGCCGGTCGCGATCGCGCCGATATTGGGGATGAAGGCGAGCACCCCGGCGATGATGCCGAGCAGCAGGGCCATCGGCACGCCGCCGATCAGCAGCACGATCCAGGTGAACAGCCCTTCGAACACCATGCCCAGCAGCCGCCCGGCGAGCAGGATGCGCATCGTCTTGGCCATCCGCTCGATCGTGACCGCGAATTCGCGCCGCTCGCTCTGCGGCACCATCCATTGCAGCCCGCGCTCATAGAGCTTGGGCTCGATCGCGATGAAGATGCCGATCACGATGATCATCACAAAGGTGCCGACCGCGCCGAACGCGCTGCCGATGAAGCCGGTAACCCGGCCGACCGAGCCCATCGCCTGCTGGGCGAGATCGTTGAAATTGCCCGCCTCCGGCATCATGCCGTGCGCGGCGGCCCAGGTGGAAAGCCGCGCCCATTGCACCATCAGCGTCGCGCGCAGCTGAGCGAACTGATCGGACACCTGCACCCCGGTCGAATAGCCGACAAAGCCCAGGAAACCGATCGTCGCCAGCACCAGGAGCGCGATGGCGAGCCCGCGCGGCAGCTTCACCACCCGGTGGATCAGCCGCACCCCGCCATCGAGCAGCGCGGCGACAACCAGCCCGCCAAAGATGATCAGCAGCGGCTGGATCAGCAGCACCGCGAGCGCCATCAGCGCGGCAAGGCCGAGCCAGACGCTCGCCTTCTTCAGCTCGCGGCGAACGGCGGGATCGCGCAGCTCATTGGGGCCGGGCCCCTGGACCAGATTGTCGGGAGTCTCGCCGCCGTCGCTCATGCGCGCGCCAACGCTCAAGGCTTCTCGCGGGGTGCATGGAGCGACACGCCGGTGCGATCGCCGCGGAACTGGGTGAACCAGGTCAGCGGGTTCCACGTCGCCGAACCATCGACCGAGAAGGTGACGAACTCGGCGCGCCCGCCCAGATTCTCCCACGGCACCGGCCCGCCGAGCCCGCCGCCTTCCAGGGTGAAGCGGCTGTCGGCACTGCGATCGCGGTTGTCGCCCATCAGGAACACATGGCCGGCGGGCACCTTCACCGCCTCGAAAAAGTCGCCCTGGCTGCGGCCGAGTTCGACGGTTTCATAGGTACGGCCATTGGGCAGCGTTTCGGTGATGAGCGGCAGGCGGCAATCGGTACGGCCGGCGGCACCCTTCACCCGCGCTTCGAAGCCGTAATCGCCGGCGTCGCAGGTCAGTTTGGGATCGCTCGGCTGCTGCGCGTCGCCATAATCGCGGATCGTGGCGTAATGCAGCGGCCCGCGCTTCACCGCCGTGCCGTTGATGAATACCACGCCGTCGCGCACCTCGATCGTGTCGCCGGGCAGGCCGATCACCCGCTTGATCCAGTCCTCGCCCTTGCGCTGGTCGCCCGGCGGGGTGACGATCACCACATCGCCGCGCTCGGGCATCCGGCCGAACAGGCGGCCCTGCATGAAGGGCAGCACGTGGAAGGTCGGCGTGATGTACGAATAGCCATAGGGATATTTGGTCACCACCAGCCGATCGCCGACCAGCAGCCCGGGCAGCATCGATTCGCTCGGGATATAGAAGGGCTTGGCGATCAGGCTGTGGAAGCCGAGCACCGCCAGGATCAGCCAGAACAGCCCGCGCAGTTCCGCGCCCCAATCGGTTTTGCGCTTGGCCTTGGGCGCCTCTGCCGCGTCGTCGATCCTGCCGTCCAAAGCCACTTCCTCGGTCATCATGCCTCTGCCCGCCGCGCCGCCTCGATGATCACGAACGCCTGGGCCCAGGGATGATCGTCGGTCAACGTCAGGTGAATGATCGGGGCGTGCCCCGGCGGTATCAGCGCGTCAAGCCTCGCCTTGGCGCCGCCCGTCAGCGCGAGGGTCGGCGCGCCCGAGGCGGCGTTCACCACGCCGATGTCGCGCATGAACACCCCGCGCTTGAATCCGGTCCCCACCGCCTTGGAAAAAGCTTCCTTGGCGGCGAAGCGCTTGGCGAGCGTGGCGGCGCGGGTGAAGGGCCGCGCGGCGGCTTTGGCGAGTTCGGCCTCGGTGAACACGCGGCTCTCGAACCGCGCGCCGAAGCGATCGAGCGACGCCTGGATGCGCGCGATCGAGCAGAGATCGGAGCCGATGCCGATGATCATGCGATCACGCGCCGGCCGAGAAGCCGTCGCCCCAGCGAAAGCGGGGGCCCCGTGCAACGGGAGCGCGCCATTTGCCGGGGGCCCCAGCTTTCGCTGGGGCGACGCTCTCATGATGGGCGAGATTGGGACGGGGCCTCACCGCGCGCTGTCCATCGCCGCGCGCATCCGCCGCACCGCTTCCGCCAGCCCGACGAAGATCGCATCGGCGATGATCGAATGACCGATGTTCAGCTCGCGCAGCTGGGGAATCGCGGCGATCGCGGCGACATTGTCGAGCGTCAGCCCGTGGCCGGCGTGCACCTCCAGCCCGTTCTTCGCGGCGAGCGCGGCGGCGTCGCTCAGCCGCTTCAGTTCCTCGGCCTGATCGACGCTCGCGAGTTCGGCGTAGCGCCCGGTGTGCAGCTCCACCACCGGCGCGCCGAGCGACAGGGCGGCCTCGATCTGGCGCGGATCGGGCTCGATGAACAAGGACACCCGCACCCCCGCCTCGCGCAAAGCGCCGACCATCGGCGCGAGCCGCGCCCGCTGCCCCGCCGCGTCGAGCCCGCCTTCGGTGGTGCGTTCCTCGCGCTTTTCGGGGACGATGCACGCGGCGTGGGGCCGATGTTTCAGCGCGATCGCCAGCATCTCGTCGGTCGCCGCCATTTCGAGGTTCAGGGGGATGCTGAGCCCCTGGGACAGGCGCGCGATGTCGTCATCGGTGATGTGCCGCCGGTCCTCGCGCAGATGCGCGGTGATGCCGTCCGCGCCTGCTTCCGCCGCGATCAGCGCCGCGCGCACCGGATCGGGATAAGGCGCGCCGCGCGCGTTGCGCACGGTCGCGACGTGATCGATATTCACCCCCAGCCGCAGCGCGTTCATGCGAGGCCCCGGCTGCCGGGCTTGACCGGCGGGATCGCGGCGAGTTCAGGCGGCAGCGCGTCCGCGGGATAGGCCGGAATGTCGAGCTGGCACAGGCTGACGAGCGGCGCGCCGACATCGGCCTTGCCGCCCGAACGATCGATCAGGCAGGCGGCGCCGAGCAATTCGCCCGGATGCCGGCGGATGGCGGCCAGGCATTCGCGGGACGACAAGCCGGTGGTGACGATGTCCTCCACCATCACCACCCGCTCGCCGGGCTTGATCTCGAAGCCGCGGCGCAGCTGGAACTCGCCCTCCTCGCGCTCGACGAACAGCGCCCGACACCCGAGCGCGCGCGCCGTCTCATAGCCCGGGATGATCCCGCCCACCGCCGGCGACACGACCAGATCGACCGCGCCGAACTTCGCCCGAATCGCCTCGGCGAGCGCGCGCGCTAGCCGCTCGGTGCGCACCGGATCCTCGAACACCCGCATCTTCTGCAGGAACACCGGCGAGCGCAGGCCGGACGACAGGATGAAATGCCCCTCGAGCAGTGCCCCCGCCTCGCGGAATTCGTCGAGCACCTGTTCCTGATCGAGCACCATCGTCTCCCTGTAGCAGCCTTGCGCGCAGATACGGGCCAAAGCGTGGCAGCGCAAATCTCGTGCCCTTGCGCAAGCTTGCGCCACATGCCAGCGTCGTACGCCGGACCTTGGCTAAAAAAGCGGCGCGCTGGCGCTTGAGACGCGCGCGCCCTCTGCGTATAGGCCGCTGTTGTTAGAGGGGGTGGAGACCGCCCCCGGGCGTAACCCCGTCGCACGATTTCGGCGGTACGCGCCGTGTTGAGGGGTGACGACCGATAATGTTCAAAACCAGGCGATTGATTGGAGTGACCTCGGCCGTGCTCGCCGCCGGGCTGGTGCTCGGCGGTGTCGGCCAAGCCAACGCCCCCGCGCGGGTGCAACCGACGGTGACGAGCGCGGCCCCCGCGCCGGGCGCCGCGCCCTCGGCGCAAACCGCGCAACCGGCGCCGGCGCCCGCCGCCGCGCAGCCCAGCGATCCGCTGCTCGCGGTCGATGGCGCGCCCGCCGTCGCGATCGATCCCAAGATCGGCCAGCCGGTCGATGGCCGCATCGGCACCCAGCCGCAGGTGACGCCGAACGGCGAGTTCGCCGCCTGGATGCACAATGATCTGCTGGTGCCGATCATCACCATCATCTCGCTCTTCGTGCTGGGCCTGCTGCTCTACACGATGGTGCGCTATCGCCGCGCGGCCAACCCGGTCGCCTCCAAAACTTCGCACAACACGCTGATCGAGGTGATCTGGACGGCGGTGCCGATCGTGATCCTGGTCGTGATCGCGGTGCCCTCGATCGGGCTGCTGCAGGCGCAGTTCAAGCCGGCGCCGGCCAACGCCGTCACGCTGAAGGCGATCGGCAACCAATGGTATTGGAGCTACCAATATCCCGATCATGGCGGGTTCGAGATCACCTCGAACATGCTGAAGGAGAAGGATCAGGTCGCCGCCGGCGAGCGCGCGCGCACCGATGCCGACGGCCCGCGCCTGCTGGCGACCGACAACCGCGTCGTGCTGCCGGTGAACACGCCCATCCGGCTGATCACCACCGCGAACGACGTGATCCACAGCTGGGCGATGCCCGCCTTCTGGGTGAAGCTCGACGCGGTGCCGGGCAAGCTCAACGAGACGAGCTTCCTGATCAAGCGCCCCGGCGTCTATTTCGGCCAATGCTCGGAACTGTGCGGCGCGCGCCACGGCTATATGCCGATCACCGTCGTCGCGGTGAACCGGCCGACCTTCGATCGCTGGGTCGTCGCCAAGGGCGGCACGCTGCCCGGCGCGGCGCCCGCCGCCGCCGCTCCGGCCGCTTCGGCTCCCGCCGCGGCGCCGGCGGCCGACGCCGCGCCCGCCCCTTCGAATGAAACCGCGCCGGCGAACACCGCCGCGCCCGTTGCGGACAAGTAAGCCATGACCGATACCGCTCTCAACCCGCTCGCCTTCCAGGCGCATAGCGACGATCACGCGCACCATCACGACGCGGATCACAAGCCCGCCTTCTTCCAGCGTTGGTTCATGTCGACCAACCACAAGGATATCGGCACGCTCTACCTGATCTTCGCGATCTTCGCCGGCGTGATCGGCGGCGCGATCTCGGGCCTGATGCGCATGGAGCTCGCGCATCCGGGCATCCAGTATCTGCCAGCGTGGGCCGCCTATCTGTTCGGCGGCACGCCGAGCTTCGATCAGGCGCTGCATCTGTGGAACGTGCTGATCACCGCGCACGGCCTGATCATGGTGTTCTTCATGGTGATGCCGGCGATCATCGGCGGCTTCGGCAACTGGTTCGTGCCGATCATGATCGGCGCGCCGGACATGGCCTTTCCGCGGATGAACAACATCTCGTTCTGGCTGCTGATCCCCAGCTTCTCGCTGCTGCTCGCCTCGCCCTTCTTCGGCGGCGCCGGCACCGGCTGGACGGTCTATGCCCCGCTTTCCACCTATGGCTCGCAGGGGCCGGCGGTGGACATGGCGATCCTGTCGCTCCACCTCGCGGGCGCGTCGTCGATCCTGGGCGCGATCAACTTCATCACCACCATCTTCAACATGCGTGCGCCGGGGATGACGCTGCACAAGATGCCGCTGTTCGTCTGGTCGGTGCTGGTGACGGCGTTCCTGCTGCTGCTGTCGCTGCCGGTGCTGGCGGCGGCGATCACCATGCTGCTGACCGACCGTAATTTCGGCACCACCTTCTTCGATCCGGCCGGTGGCGGCGATCCGGTGCTGTATCAGCACCTGTTCTGGTTCTTCGGCCACCCCGAAGTGTACATCATGATCCTGCCGGGCTTCGGCATCGTCAGCCAGGTGGTGAGCACTTTCTCGAAGAAGCCGGTGTTCGGCTATCTCGGCATGGCGTACGCCATGGTCGCGATCGGCGTGGTCGGCTTCATCGTGTGGGCGCACCACATGTTCACCACCGGCATGAGCGTGAACGTGAAGCTCTATTTCACCGCGGCGACGATGGTGATCGCGGTGCCCACGGGCATCAAGATCTTCTCGTGGATCGCGACGATGTGGGGCGGCTCGATCAGCTTCAAGACGCCGATGCTCTGGGCGATCGGCTTCATCTTCATGTTCACCGTCGGCGGCGTGACCGGCGTGGTGCTGGCGAATGGCGGCGTGGACGACAATCTGCACGACACCTATTACGTCGTCGCGCACTTCCACTATGTGCTGTCGTTGGGCGCGGTGTTCGCGCTGTTCGCGGGCATGTATTACTGGCTGCCGAAGATGTCGGGCCGGATGTATAACGAGTTCCTCGGCCAACTGCACTTCTGGGTGTTCTTCATCGGCGTGAACGTGATGTTCTTCCCGATGCACTTCCTGGGGCTGCAGGGGATGCCGCGCCGCATCCCGGACTATAGCGACCAGTTCGCGCGCTATAACCTGATCGCCTCCTACGGCTATATGATCATGGCCGCGGGCATGGCCGTGTTCTTCGTGAACCTGTTCTACACGCTGTTCGCCGGCCGCAAGGCGGAAGGCAATCCGTGGGGCGAGGGCGCGACGACGCTGGAATGGACCCTCTCCAGCCCGCCGCCCTTCCACCAGTTCGAAACGCTCCCCGTGATCGAGGACGCGCACCACTGATCCCGGCCCCCTCCCCCGCCCGAGCGGGGGAGGGACGCCTGGCAGCGGCGGGAGGGGACACCGCCGCCGCTGCCAGGCGTTTTGCCACAAGCTGAAACGATAGAAGCGATGACCAGCGTTACCCTTGCCACCCCCGTCCCCGCCGATTGGCGCGATTTCGTCGCGCTCACCAAGCCGCGGGTGATGACTTTGGTGGTGTTCACCGGCCTGGCCGGCATGCTCGCGGCGCCCACGCGGATCGATCCGGTGCTGGGCTTCACCGCGATTTTGTGCATCGCGCTGGGCGCCGGCGCCGCGGGGGCGCTCAACCAATGGTATGAGGCCGATCTCGACGCGAAGATGAAGCGCACGCGCGGCCGTCCGCTCCCCGCCGGGCGGATGACGCGCGAGGCGGCGCTGCAATTCGGCGTCGGCCTCTCGGCCTTTTCGGTGCTGCTAATGGGCTTCGCGCTCAACTGGCTGGCGGCGGCGATCCTGGCGGGCTCGATCCTGTTCTACGTGCTGATCTATACCGTTTGGCTGAAGCGCCTGACGCCGCAGAACATCGTGATCGGCGGCGCGGCCGGCGCGTTTCCGCCGCTGATCGGCTGGGCGGCGGCTACCGGCTCGGTCGCCACGCTGCCGGTGCTGCTTTTCGCGCTCATCTTCCTGTGGACCCCGCCGCATTTCTGGGCGCTCGCGCTGTTCGTCGAGACCGATTACGCCGCCGCCGGCGTGCCGATGCTGCCGGTGGTGGCGGGCGAGCGCGAGACACGGCGCCAGATCGGACTCTACACGCTGCCCATGGCGGCGAGCGCGGTCCTTCCCTGGGCGCTGGGTCTGACCGGCGCGATCTATGGCGCTGTCGCGCTCGCCGGCACCGCCTGGTTCGCTTATCTCGCCGCCCGTGTCGCCACGCGCACCCGCGCGCCTGAAGGCGACACGATGCGCCCCGAAAAGCGGCTGTTCGCCTTCTCGATCGTCTATCTGTTCGTGCTGTTCGGCGCGCTGATGGTCGACAAGCTGGTGCTGGGCGCATGAGCGAGACGCCCGAAGAGCTGATCCGCCGCCGCCAGCGTGATCGCGCGCGGGTGATGGGCCTCGTGCTCGGCGCGCTGGCGATCCTGATCTTCCTGATCGCGATCGCCAAGATCAAGGCGGGGATGGGCCGGTGATCGACCGCAAGACCCGCACCGCGCTATTGGGCGTGCTCACCGTCTGCGGCATGACCGGGCTCGGCTATGCGAGCGTGCCGCTCTACCGCATCTTCTGCGAAGCGACCGGGCTCAACGGCACCACCAACCGCGCGAAACAGGCCCCGGGCGCGGTGAACGCGACGATCCGCGTCGATTTCGACGCGAACGTGAACCCCAAGCTGCCGTGGAAATTCGCCCCCGAGCAACGCTCGATGACCGTCCGGCTCGGCGAGCGCAACATCGCCTTCTTCACCGCGACCAACACCAGCGACCGCGAGATCACCGGCTCGGCGAGCTACAATGTCACGCCCGATGAATCGGGCCGCTATTTCAGCAAAATCCAATGCTTCTGCTTCACGCAGCAGACGCTGAAACCGCATGAGACAGCGCGGATGCCCGTGATCTTCTTCGTCGATCCCGCGATGCTGAAGGACAGCGACACGACCGATGTGCGGGCGATCACGCTCAGCTACACTTTCTACCCGGTGGATTCCGCCAAGGCCGAAGGCTAAAGCGGCGTCCAGGGACCAATTGGGGATAAGCGAATGGCAGGCGCCAAGAACCACGATTACCATATTTTGCCGCCCAGTTTCTGGCCGCTGCTCGGCTCGATGGCGGCGGGCATCCTGGCGGTGGGCGGCATCATGTGGATGCACAAGGTCGCCAACGGCCCGGCCGTGTTCGGCGTCGGCCTGATGGGCGTGATCGCCACCATGTTCCTGTGGTGGGGCGACGTGATCCGTGAGGCGCATCGCGGCGATCACACGCCGGTGGTGCAACTCCACCTGCGCTACGGCATGATCCTGTTCATCGCGTCCGAAGTGATGTTCTTCCTGGGCTGGTTCTGGGCCTATTTCGATTTCTCGCTGTTCCCAGCACCGGTGGAGTGGGTGGACGGCGCCGCGCAGCGCGTGCCGGAAACGGTGAAGAACGTCTTGGGCGCCTGGCCGCCCAAGGGGCTGGAAGTGATCGACGCGTTCGGCTTCCCGCTGCTCAACACGGTGATCCTGCTGCTTTCGGGCACCACCGTCACCTGGGCGCACCACGCGCTGATCCATGGTGACCGCGAAGGCGTGAAGCGCGGGCTGTGGATCACGATCCTGCTCGGCCTGCTGTTCAGCAGCATCCAGGCCTATGAATATGCCGAAGCACCGTTCAAGTTCGCCGGGCTGAACTATGGCGCCAGCTTCTTCATGGCGACCGGCTTCCATGGCTTCCACGTGATCATCGGCACGATCTTCCTGATCGTCTGCCTGGCGCGCGTCTATGCTGGCCACTTTACCCCGCGCCAGCATTTCGGGTTCGAGGCCGCCGCCTGGTACTGGCACTTCGTCGACGTGGTGTGGCTGTTCCTGTTCGTCTCCATCTATGTGTGGGGCGGCTGGGGCGCGCCGGTTCATGCTGGCTGAGGCAAGCCCCTATCAGCTTGCCCAGGTGAATATCGGCCGGCTGATCGCGCCGGCCGATGACCCGCAGGTGGCCGGGTTCTTCGAGGCGCTCGACCGGATCAATGCATTCGCCGAGGCCAGTCCCGGCTTCGTCTGGCGCCTGACCGGCAGCGGCAACGACGCGACCGATCTGCAGCCGACGCCCGATCCCCGGGTGATCGTGAACCTTTCGGTATGGGCCGATGCCGAGGCGCTGTTCGATTTCGTCTATCGCAGCGCGCATACGCCGGTGATGGCGCAGCGGCGCGGCTGGTTCGCCCCTTTCTCCGGCGCGTATCAGGCGCTGTGGTGGGTGCCGGCGGGCGAGCGACCGACGATCGAGGACGCGCTCCACCGGCTGTGGCTGATCGACCGGTTCGGCCCCAGCCCCCACGCCTTCACCTTCAAGGCGCGCTTCCCGGCGCCGCATCTCGGCGGCCCGCCGATCGATCATCATCCCGAGCCCTGGTGTGTCGGCACCGCCTGATGCCCAGCCCGCGCCGCTCGTCGAAACGGCGCTGAAGGGGCTGTGCCCGCGCTGCGGCGCGCCGGGCTTGTTCGAAGGGATGACGCGCTTTCGCCCGCTCTGCCCCGCCTGCGGGCTCGATCGCGCCGCGTTCAACGTGGGGGACGGGCCGGCGGCGTTCCTGACGCTGGTGATCGGCGCGATCATCGTCGCGCTGGCGCTCACCGTGGAACTCACGCTGCACCCGCCGCTTTGGCTTCATGTGATACTTTGGGCGCCCGCCACCGCCGTCGACGTGATCGCCGGCCTGCGGGTGAGCAAGGCAGCGATGCTCGCGCTGGAATTTCGCAACGCCGCGGGCGAAGGGCGCAGCGCGCGATGAAGCGGCTGCCGCTGATCCCGACGCTGATCGTGCTCGCCGCCGTCGCGACGATGATCGCGCTCGGCGTGTGGCAGCTCGAACGCCGGCATGAGAAGGAAGCGCTGATCGCGCGCTACCGGGCCAATCAGGCGCTGCCGGCGATCGCTTTCCCGGGGGTGGTGCAGGACGAGGCGTTGCTCTTCCGCCGCACCGGCGCCTTCTGCCTGCGCGTGACCAAATGGCGCACCGACGGCGCCGGCGCGGCCGGCTATCGCCATCTCGCCGAATGCGCGACGGGTGCCGAAGGGCCGGGCTTCCTCGTCGATCTCGGCGCCGCGCCCGATCCGCGCTTCCAGCCCAAATGGAAAGGCGGCCCGGTTCAAGGCTGGATCGTGCCGGAGCGGAGCAGCCTCAGCTGGCTCGCCACCTTGTTCGCCCAGCGCCCGCCGCTTCGGCTGATGATTGTCAGCGAAACCCCCGCGCCCGGTCTCGCCGCGCCCCGGCGCCCCGATCCCGCCAACCTGCCGAACAATCACCTGGCCTATGCGGTGCAATGGTTCCTGTTCGCCGGCAGCGCGCTGGTGATCTACGCGCTGGCGTTGCGACAGCGCTGGCGCAAGCGGGGCGATCCGGCGTAAGCGCTAGGCGATGCGCTATCTCAGCACGCGCGGTGCCGCGCCGCCGCTCGACTTCCGCGAAACGACGCTCGCCGGGCTCGCCGCCGATGGCGGGCTTTACGTGCCCGAGGCCTGGCCGCGCCTGAGCGAGGCCGAGATCGGCGCGCTTCAGGGGCTGAGCTATGCGGAGACCGCCGCGCGCGTGCTCGCGCCCTTCGCTGCCGGGGTGCTGGACGAGGCCGCGCTCCGGTCGCTCGCCACCGCCGCTTATGGCCGCTTCGCGCATGAAGCGGTGACGCCGCTCGTCCAGCTCGACGCGCGGCATTGGCTGCTGGAACTGTTCCACGGCCCCACCCTCGCCTTCAAGGATGTCGCGCTGCAATTGCTCGGGCTGTTGTTCGAGCGGTTCCTGGCGCCGAACGCCGCGCCACTCACCGTGATCGGCGCGACCAGCGGCGACACCGGCTCCGCGGCGATCGACGCGCTCGCCGGACGCGACGGCGTGGAGATTTTCATGCTCCACCCGCATGGCCGGATCAGCGAAGTGCAGCGCCGGCAGATGACGACGGTGCTCGCGCCCAATGTCCATAACATCGCGATCGAAGGCAGCTTCGATGACGCGCAGACGCTGGTGAAGGCGATGTTCGCCGCGCCCGAACTCGCCGGGCTGCGGCTGGGGGCGGTGAATTCGATCAACTGGGCGCGGCTGGCGGCGCAGGTGGTTTATTATTTCTACGCCGCGGTCCGGCTCGGCGCGCCCGGGCGTGCGGTCGCCTTTTCGGTGCCGACGGGGAATTTCGGCGATGTGTTCGCGGGCTATGTCGCCGCCTGCATGGGGCTGCCGGTCGCGCGGCTGATCGTCGCGACCAATGTGAACGACATTCTGCACCGCGCGCTTTCGGCCGGCGATTATTCGGTCGGCACGGTCACCGCCACCGCCGCGCCCTCGATGGACATCCAGGTTTCGAGCAATTTCGAACGACTGCTGTTCGACATGAACCACCGCGATGGCGCGGTAACCGCCACGCAAATGGCGAATTTCGCCGCCAGCCGCCGGCTCGCCATCCCCATCCCACCGTCGCTTTTCGCCAGCGCGCGCATCGATGGCGACGACATGGCGCTGGCGATGCGCTGGGCGTATGAGCGCGCCGGCCAAGTGATCGATCCGCACAGCGCGATCGGCCTCGCCGCCGCGCGCCAGGCCGCGCTCGACCCGCACGTGCCGGTGGTGACGCTCGCCACCGCTCACCCCGCCAAGTTCCGCGACGCGGTGGAGCGCGCGATCGGCGTCCGCCCATCGCTGCCGCCGCGCGTCGGCGATCTGTTCCGCCGCGAGGAACGCTTAACGCTGCTGCCCGCGACGCTCGCCGCCGTCGCCGGCCATATCCGCGAGCATGCGGCGCGATGAGCCTCGTCACGCTGATCGGCGAGCCCTGGGCCGATTATGGACTGATCGACAGCGGCGGGGGGCGCAAGTTGGAGCGTTACGGTCGCTATCGCTTCATCCGCCCCGAGCCGCAGGCGCTGTGGACGCCCGCCACGCCGGAATGGCGCGCCGACGGCGAGTTCCTCCCCGGATCGGACGAGGAAGGCGGCGGGCGCTGGCAGTTCGAGCAAGCGCCGCCCCGCGCCGGCTGGCCGCTGCGCTGGGAAGAGGTGCGCTTCACCGCGCAGACCACGCCGTTCCGCCATCTCGGCTTCTTCCCGGACATGGCGCCCGTCTGGCACTGGATGCGCGGGCGGATCGCGGGGCTGGAGGCGCCCGAATGCCTCAACCTGTTCGGTTATACCGGGGTCGGCACGCTGGCGCTCGCGGCGAAGGGCGCGCGGCTGGTGCATGTCGATGCCTCGAAGAAATCGGTGGAGGCCGCACGCGCCAATGCCGCGCTTTCGGGGCTGGGCGAGGCGCCGATCCGCTGGCTGGTGGACGATGCCGCCAAATTCGTCGCGCGCGAGGGGCGGCGCGGGCGGCGCTATGACGGGATATTGCTCGATCCGCCCAAATATGGCCGCGGGCCGGAGGGCGAGGTGTGGAAGCTAGAGGAGGGACTGCCCGGCCTGATCGCCGATTGCCGCCGGCTGCTGGATGAGCAGTCGCGCTTCCTGTTCCTGACGGTGTACGCGGTGCGGCTGTCGGCTTTGGCGCTGGAGGAATTGCTCCGCCAGGCGCTTGGCGGGCTGGGCGGCACGGTGGAGGCGGGCGAGCTCACCGTACGCGAGGAAGCGCGCGGGCTGCTGCTGCCAACAGCTATCTGGGCGCGGTGGTGGCGGTAGTCTTGGTTCACGCGGAGACGCGGAGACGGTTTTTGGTTCGCGCAGAGGCGCAGAGGACGCAGAGAGGACGCCGAGGCCAAACGGCGCGAAGCGCCTCTCATTCCTTCGGCAACATGCGCGCGATTTCCTTTTGAGAACCAAATCCTTTGTGTCTTCGTGGCTTTGTGTGAGGTAAAAAACGCTGGCTATAAGGAATGGGCTTTAATTGATAGGAAAACGCCTCGGCCACTCGTGTGATTGACTCACACAAAGCCACGAAGACACAAAGAAGGAGTGACTCGTCATCGACGGATGATATTTCTGTGAATTAAGGCGCCTTCGGCGCGTCTATGAGAAACCCTCCGCGTCCTTCCTCTGCGTCCTCTGCGCCTCTGCGCGAACCCAAAAACCTTCGCGCCTCCGCGCCTCCGCGTGAACCAAAAAAACCTACTCCCGAGCGATCTTCATCGCCCCCGCCGCCACCAAAGGCGCCCCCACCAGCAGCACCAACGTCGTCGCGCCGAGCAGCTTCAGCCCCTGCCCGCTCTCGACCGCGCCCGCGCCGAAGATGACGAGCGGCACGCCCAGCGGCAGCATCACCAGCCCCGCCACCGCCCCCGCCCCGCGCAGGCCCGCGACCAGCGCCCCCGTCGCCAGCCCCAACGCCGCGAGCCCCGGCGTCCCCACCGCCAGCGCCAGCTCCACCGCCGCCACTCGCTCCGCCGGCAGCGCGAGCAGCGCGCTCGCGATCAGCGCGGCGAGCATCAGCGGCGGGCCGAAGCTCAGCCAATGCGCGACGAGCTTGGCCGCCGCCACCAGCACCAGCGGCACGTCGCGCACCGCCAGCTGATCGAGCACCCCCGCCTCCAGATCGGGCGCGACCAGCCGTTCGACCGGCAGCAGCGCCGCGAGCAGCGCCGCGGCCCAGATCACCCCGCTCGCTACCCGCGCGAGCAAGGCGGCGTCCGGCCCGACGCCGAACGGGAACAGGATCGCGACCAGCAGGAAGAAAGCGATCGGCAGCACCGCGCCGCCGCCGGCCCAGGCGCGGCGCACGTCGCGGGCGATGAGGGCCAGGATCATGCCGCGCCCAGCCGCAACTCGGCGGCGCCGGGCAAATCGATCGGCTGGTGCGTCGCGACCAGCACTGCCCCGCCGCCCGCGCGGTGCGCGGCGATGATCTCCCCCAGCCGCGCGACCGAGGCGACATCCAGCCCGCTCGCCGGCTCGTCGAGCAGCCACACCGGCGGCGCGGCGGCGATCAGCGGCACCAGCGCCGCGCGCCGCCGCTGCCCGGTGGAGAGCAGCCGCACGGGAACTTCGGCGAGCGCGGCCAGCCCCGCCGTCTCCAGCGCCGCTTCCAGCCGCTCCCACGCTTGATCCAGCCCCGCCCAGAAGCCAAGCGCGCGGGCGAGCGGCAGTTCGGGATCGAGCGCATGCGCCTCGCCCAGCCAGCCGCGCGGGGCGGTGCTCACCACCCGCCCCTCGGCCGGCGCCAACAGCCCGGCGGCGAGGCGCAACAGGCTCGATTTGCCCGCGCCATTGGGGCCGCTCACCAGCAGCGCCGCTCCCGCCGCCACCGCGAAATTCACCCCCTCGAACAGGCGCCGCCCGCCGCGCTCGCAGGCGACGCCCTCGAACGCGATCACGCCGCGTCCTCGATCGCTTCTTCCAGCGCGTGCATGTTGGCGTCGGAGAGGCCGAAATGATGGCCCACCTCATGGATCACGACATGCGCGATCAGCGCCTCCAGCGTCACCCCGCTCGCGCACCATTCGTCCAGGATCGCGCGGCGATAGAGGTGGATGCGATCGGGCAAATCGCCCGAGGCAAGCGCTTTCTCGCCCAAGGGACGCCCGTGATAGAGCCCGGTCAGCTCGAACGGGTCCTCGATCCCCAGCGCGTCGAGCGTCGCCTCATCGGCGAACTCCTCGACGATCAGGACGATGTCGGCCAGATGCGCGGCGAAGGGCGCGGGGATGCGCGCGAGCACGGCGCGCGCCTGCTCCTCGATCGCCTCCAGCGTCGGCGCTTGCCCCATCATCCGCCCGTGATAGGCACGGGGCACGAACAAGAGCAAGGGAGCGATGCATGATCGAACGGCTGAGCGACGCCGAACGCGCCGAGGCGCTCGATGGCCTGCCCGACTGGGATTATGACGAGGAGCGCGACGGCATCCGCCGCCAATGCGGCTTCGCCGATTTCAGCGAGGCCTTCGCCTTCATGACCCGCGTCGCGCTGCTCGCGGAGAAGGCCGATCACCATCCCGAATGGTCGAACGTGTGGAACCGCGTCGACATCCTGTTGACGACGCACGACGCGGGCGGGCTTTCGGGGCGCGATGTCGAGCTCGCCCAGGCGATCGACGCGCTGCTCGACTGACTCGGCGCCGTCCCGATGGCGTTGCCAAGAAGCAACATCAACCAATTGAAACGCCTGCGTAATTTTAACGTCACGATTGACCGGGGCAGCCAGAACCGCAACCGGTGGTTTACGTGGTAATACGTAAACACAAGGGGTTCTGAGATGGTGCGGAGAGGGATGCGGACCGGGCTGATCGCCTCGGCCTCGGGTCTGGCGTTGTTCGCGGCGGTGCCGGCGGCGGCGCAGGTCAACAATCAGGACGCGGGCAACCAGCAGCCGGACAACCCGGTGACGGTGGGCGGCCCCGCGCGTCCGCAGGCGGCGGCGCCGGCGGATGAGGGCAACAACGCGACCGACGTCGTCGTCACCGGCTCGCGCATCGCCCGGCGCAACCTGCAAAGCGGCCAGCCGACGCTGACGATCGATTCGGCCTATATCGATCAGCGCGGTTTCTCGAACATCGCCGATGCGCTGAACTCGCTGCCGTCGTTCGGCGTGCCGGGCAGCAGCCGCGCGGGCGGCCAGGCGGGCGCGTTCGGATCGGGCCAGAATTTCGTCAACTTCTTCGGCCTGGGCGATCAGCGCACGCTGGTGGTGGTCAACGGCCGCCGCTTCGTCAGCTCGAACAGCGCGTCGATCTTCGGGCCGACCGGCTCGGGGCTGCAGGTCGATCTCAACGTCATCCCCACCCTGCTGATCGATCGCACCGAAACGATCGCGGTGGGCGGCGCCCCGATCTATGGTTCGGACGCGATTGCCGGCACGATCAACATCATCACCAAGCGCAAGTTCAACGGGCTGGTGGTCGATGGCCAATATGGCGTTAGCGAACTGGGCGACGCGACCGACGCGCGCGTCCGCGCGCTGGTGGGCAAGAACTTCGCCGAAGGGCGCGGCAACATCACCATCGCCGCCGAATATAACAAACAAGGCGGGCTGACGCTGGAGGACCGCCCCGATTCGCGGCTGAACAGCTTCTTCACCACCCCGCTCGGTACATCGCCGTTCCGCAACGTCTATATCGCCGATCGGCGCATCCCCGCGCTCAATCAGAACGGCGTGCCGCTGGTGACCGATTTCATCCCGCTCGCCCCCGGCCAGGCGCAGACCTTCGGCTTCCAGCCGAGCGTCACCAACGCGGCCGGCCAGCCGCTGGCGTTCGACCCCCAGGGCAATCTGGTGCCGATCGATTTCGGCCAGCAGACGGGTAACCTGATCAACTTCAACGGCGGCAACGGCTTCGTCCTGCCCAACACGCTGCTCGCGCCGGTCGAGCGCTATCTGGTCACCGGGCTCGCCGATTATGATCTGTCGCCGAACGTCCGGCTGTTCTTCGAAGGCTGGTACGCCAACAGCCGGGGCGAGCAGCTGCGCAACCAGCCGGTGTACAACACCGCGCTGTTCGACGCGGCCGGCACGCCCGACGGCAACCTGATCCCGAACGTCAACAACCCGTTCCTCTCGCCCGCCGCGCGCGCGACGATCCAGAACGCGCTCGCCACCAACCCGGCGGCGGACGCGCCCGACACCTTCTATCTCGGCCGCGCGAACACCGATCTGATCTCGGGCGCAGGCTCGTCGACGGTCGAGCTCTATCGCTTCGTCGCCGGGACGGACGTGAACTTCCGCGCGCTGGGCCAGGATATGAAGTTGCAGGTCGTCGGCAATTATGGCCGCTCGACCACGCAAGGCGGCGAGCGGGTGCTGGTGCAGCAGAATTTCCAGAACGCGCTCAACGCGGTGCGTGACGCGAACGGCAATATCGTCTGCGCGCCGGGCGCGGTGAACGCGCCCATCCCGACGATCAGCAGCACCTGCGCGCCGATCAACCCGTTCGGCCAGCAGATCTCACAAGCCGCGCGCGATTATGTGACGACCACCGCGAACCCGCGCCAGGTTAACGAGCAATGGGTGGTCACCGCCTCGCTCACCGGCAATCTGTTCAACATCTGGGGCGGGCCGGTCGGCTTCGCGCTGGGTTATGAGCATCGCAACGAAAGCGCCAATTTCGATCCCGGCGCTTATTATTTCGGCCTGCCCGATCCGAACAATCCGGGCCAGCGCACCCAGTTCGGGCGCAGCATCCCGATCGATCCGGTGCGCGGCAGCTTCTACACCAACGAAGGCTTCGCCGAACTGAGCGTGCCGCTGATCGGCAATGATCAGCGCATCCCGCTGGTCCGCTCGCTCGAGCTGCACGGCGCGGCGCGCTATATCGAGAACAGCTTCGCCGGCGGCGACTTCACCTATACCGGCGACGCGCGTTGGGAAGTGCTGCCCGGCATCAGCTTCCGCGGCAATTACACGCGATCGGTGCGCGCGCCGGCGATCACCGAGCTGACCAACCCGACCAGCCAGATCTTCACGACAGCGAACGATCCGTGCGACTCGCGCTTCATCAACAGCGGCCCCAATCCGGCGCGGCGCGCCGCGAATTGCCAGGCGGCGGGGCTGCCGGCGGCGGGGATCAACTCGAACATCGTCGACGCGACGGCGCGCGGCACGCTGTCGGGCAATCCCAATCTGCGTAACGAGATCGCCGACGCCTATGTGCTCGGCGCGATCGTCCGGCCCGGCTGGCTCCCCCGCTTCAACCTGACGGTCGATTGGGTCGATATCCGACTGAAGAGCGCGATCACCTCGCTCGATGCGACACAGGTGCTGCAGGGCTGCTATGACGCGGCGACCTTCCCGAGCACCCTGTGCAACAACTTCACGCGCAACGCCGCGGGGCAGGTGACGTTCATCCAGACGGGCTATGCCAACGCCGCCACGCAGAATTTCCGCGGGCTGCTGGTGGATCTCGGCTATTCGCTGCCGACGCCGTTCCTGGGCGCGCAGAGCAAGGTCTCGCTCCAGGGCAATTATCAATATACCGATGAATTGGTGCTGCGGGTTGGCGAGGGCGATCGCACGACGTTGCGCAACTCCGTCGGCTATTCGCCGCACAAGGCGAACGTCAATCTCTATTACACCGTTCCGGGCTTCAGCTGGGCGTGGCAGTGGCAGTATTTCGGCCCGACGCGGGTGGCGCCGGATGAGCCGATCACCAACCGCGACTTCCCCAATGTCGGCGCGGTCAGCTTCTTCAACACCACCTTGTCGGCGGACGTGAACAAGCAATTCACGCTGCGCTTCGTGATCAACAATCTGCTCGGCGAGCGGACGCCCTTCCCGTCGCCGGCGGGCGGCGGCACGGTCACTTATTTCGACGGCATCCTGGGCCGCAACTTCCGCATCTCGGCCACCGCGCGCTTCTGATCGCAAACCCCTCCCCGGCATCCCGCCGGGGAGGGTCACCCCGCCGGCCGGCGCCGCGCCATCTGCTTGCGTAGCGCCCCGGGCATCCAGCGCGCGGCGAAGGCGAGGCGCTTCGCCGTCTTGCCCACCGGCGTGTGGAGCCGCGCTCCATGCACCGCCGCCCAGGCCGCTTCGGCGACCGCGCTCACCGGCGTGATCTCCAGCCCACCCGCCGTCACCGTCTGCCGCACGCTGTAATTGGTGCCCGCGACGCCTGCATTGAGCAGCGGCGTATCGATGAAACTCGGCATCAGCGAGCGCACCCGAATGCCGTCCGCCGCCCATTCGCCATCGAGCGATTCGGTGAGGCCGCGCACCGCGAACTTGGTCGCTGCATAGATGCCGATCCCCGGCCCACCATAGATTCCCGCCGCCGAGGCGACGTTGAGCAGGCAACCGCCCGCCGCCTTCAGATAGGGGTAAGCGAGCTTCGCGCCGTTCACCACGCCCATCAGGTTGATGCCGACCACCCGGTCGATCTCGTCCCAGCCATTGGCGGCGAGCGTGCCGCCCACCGCGATACCGGCATTGTTCATCATCACATCCATCCGCCCTTCCGCTCCGGCGAAATCGGCGATCGCGGCGGCGAAGGCGTCGCGGTCGCGCACGTCGAGCTGCCAGGTCCGCGCCCGTCCCTCGGGCAGCGCTGCGGCGGTGCTGGCGAGCGCCGCCGCGTTCACGTCCGCCAGCCCCACCTGCCAGCCGCGCGCGGCGAACAGCGCCGCCGTCGCCGCGCCGATGCCCGATCCGCCCCCGGTGATGAAAATCCGTTTCATGCTTGCCTCCCCCTCTTGCCGGTTCATGCCGCAAAATCGCCCGCCGGCGTAGCGCGATTTGACGGCGCCGGAGCGATTGCGCATCACGGTGCGCGATGCCCGGCCCTTCGGTAACTTTCGACGCCATCGCCAAAAGCTATGGCGCGACGCCCGCGGTCGAGGCGGTGAGCCTGACGATCGACGCCGGCAGCTTCGTCGCCTTGGTCGGCGCCTCGGGCTCGGGCAAATCGACGCTGCTGAAAATGATCAACCGGCTGATCGAACCGAGCCAGGGCCAGGTGCTGATCGACGGCGCGGATGTGCTGACGCAGGACGCGCACCGGCTACGGCGCGGCATCGGCTATATCTTCCAGAATATCGGCTTGTTCCCGCATTTCACCGTGGGCGAGAATATCGCGATCGGCCGTCGCCTCGCCGGGTTGAACGATCATGCCGCGCGGATCGACGCGCTGCTCGATCTGGTCGAGCTGCCACGCGATTTCGCCAAGCGCTTCCCCGATGAACTGTCGGGCGGGCAGCGCCAGCGCGTCGGCGTCGCGCGCGCGCTCGCGACCGAGCCGGGACTACTGCTGATGGACGAGCCGTTCGGTGCGCTCGATCCGATCACGCGCGACAGCCTGGGCAAAGCGATCCGCGCGCTGCACGATCGGCTGGGCCTGACTACGATCATGGTGACGCACGACATGGCCGAGGCGCTGCTGCTCGCCGATCGGGTGCTGGTGATGGCGGCGGGACGCATCGTCACCGATGCCACCCCCCGCGCGCTGATCGCCGGCGAAGGCTCGGCCGAGGCGCGCGCGCTGGTGGCGGTGCCGCGCGAACAGGCCCGGGCACTCCGCGCGCTGGAGAATGGCGCGTGAGCCCGTTCCTGGAAGCACTGAAGCGCGTGCCCGATCTGCTCGCCGCGCATCTGCTGCTCGCCGCGAGCGCGATCGCGCTGGGGCTGGTGATCAGCCTGCCGCTCGCCATCTGGTCGGCGCGGCGGCCGGCGGTCGCGCGCGCGGCGCTGGGCTTCGCGAGTCTCGTCCAGACCATCCCGAGCCTCGCGCTGCTCGCGCTCTTCTATCCGCTGCTGCTGAGCCTGTCGGCGGCGGTCGGCGGCGGCATCCCCGCGCTCGGCTTCCTGCCCTCGGTGATGGCGCTCACCCTCTATGCGGTGCTGCCGATCCTGCGCAACACAGTCACCGGATTGAACGGCCTCGATCCCGCGGTGATCGAGGCGGCGGACGGCGTGGGGATGACGGCGTGGCAGAAACTGCTGCTGGTCGAGGCGCCGCTCGTCTCCCCCGTGCTGATGGCGGGGGTGCGCACGGCGGCGGTGTGGACGATCGGCGCGGCGACGCTTTCCACGACGGTCGGCCAGCCTTCGCTCGGCGACATGATCTTCGCCGGGCTGCAGACGCAGAATTGGGCGCTGGTGCTCGCCGGCTGCCTGGCGGCGGCGGGCCTCGCGCTGACGGTCGACGCGCTGCTCGGGATGGTCGAATATGGCATCGCCGAGCGCAAACGCGCGCGCGCGGTGATCGCTTTGGTGGTGCTGGCGGCGGGCGTGCTCGCCGCCCTCGCCCCCGCCCTGCCCGGCGGCCGCCCGAGCGTGACGGTGGGCGCGAAGGGCTTTGGCGAGCAATATATCCTCGCCCGCCTGATCGGCCACCGGCTGGAGCGCGCCGGCTATCAGGTGCGCTACCGCGAGGGGCTGGGATCGGCGGTGGTGTTCGGCGCGCTCGCGGGCGGCGACATCGACGTGTATGTCGATTATTCGGGCACGATCTTCACCAACGAGATGAAGCGCGAGGACGTGCCCGCGCGGGCGGAGATCGTGCGGCAGGTGGGCGATTGGGTGCAGCGAACGCACGGCGTGCGGCTGCTCGGCGCGCTGGGGTTCGAGAATGCCTATGCCTTCGCGCTGCGCGGCGATGTAGCGGCGAAGCGGGGGTTGCGCAGCCTGGACGATCTGGTCGCGCAGGCGCCGGCGCTCAAGCTGGGCTCGGACCTGGAATTTCTGGAACGCCCCGAATGGGCGGCGGTTCAGCGCGCTTACCCGCTACGCTTCCGCAAGGCGCAGGCCTACGCGCCAACCTTCATGTACCGCGCGGTGGCGAGCGGCGAGGCGGACGTGATCACCGCCTTCTCCTCCGATGGTCGTATCGCCGCGCAGAAACTGGCGGTGCTGAGCGATCCCAAGGGCGCGATCCCGGGCTATGACGCGGTGCTGCTGGTGAGCCGGGGGCGGGCCGGAGAGGCGCGCTTCGTGGGCGCGCTGAAGGGGCTGGCCGGCGCGATTCCGGTGGAGGCGATGCGCGAGGCGAACCTGCTGGTGGACCGCGATACCGACAAGAAGAGCCCGGATGAGGCGGCGGTCTGGTTGGAACGGCGGATCGGGCGTTAGGCGATGGCCGAAGATCCGCCCGTCTTGAGCGAGCGCGAAAAAGAGACGCTGCGGTTGCTGCTCGCTGGGCATGACGCGAAATCGGCCGCCCAGACCTTGGGGCTCTCGGTCCACACGATCAATGAGCGGCTACGCGAGGCGCGGCGCAAGCTCGGCGTTTCTAGCAGCCGCGAGGCGGCGCGGCGGCTGGCGGAGGCCGAGCGACGCGCCCCCAAATCATTTGGGGACGAAGCTTTAGGGGTGTCGGACGCCCCACCCCATCCGCCATCGCTGACGAAGGCCAAGCGCGGGCGGTTCGCCGCTCCTTCGCTGGCCTGGCTCATCGGAGGAATGCTGATCATGTCGATCCTGATTGCCCTCGCGGCGCTGACACTCTCGCCTGCTCAGAACGCCGCCCCCGCGCCCACCAACCCGCCTGCCGCAAGCACGGCGACGGACGGCGCGCCGGTCTCCGCCGCGCAGCAATGGACGGCGTTGCTCGATAACGAACAGTGGGATGCAAGCTGGCAAGCGACCAGCGCGGCGTTCAAACGACAGGTGGACGCGGCGACTTGGGCGTCCGCCGCGAAGGCCGCACAAGAACCTTTGGGCCCAGTGAAGCGCCGTACCGTGGAAACCGTGATCAACACCACCAGCCTGCCTGGGGCGCCGTCGGGCGAATATACCGTGATCACTTTCAAATCGGAATTCACGCGGAAAAAGGATGCAAAGGAAGTCGTAACGCTCGTGCACGATGGGGCTACTTGGCGCGTAGGCGGCTATTTCATCCGATAGCGGCCAAGAACGACGCGAGCCGGTGAGCGATGCTACCGGTCCGGCGGACGGCGCTCGTCGGTCTCGATCGCGTTCAGCCGGCCCGGCGGCGCGATGTCCCGGATGGGGCGCCGGTCGCATGACGGTTCCGGCGCGAGCGCGAACCAATGCACCGTCGTGCGCTGCACCAGGCGGCGCAATTGCTCGCCGGTCTTGCGATCAATGGTCACCGCGTCGAAGCGCCCGTTCGTCCCGATCATCGCCAACCAATCGACCAGCGGCGTTTTCAGCCCGGCTTTGTCTGGATCGATATAATTGCTCTGGATCAGGCCGGGCTCGATCTGGGCGATCACCTCGCGCCCGGCCATGATGTTGACGAAGCTGGTATTGGCATATTCCTCGACCGACCATTTGCCGTCGGCCGCCGCCTCGCCCCAGCCGACCCGAACCGGGCTGCCCCGCCGGATCGCGCGGAGCAAATCCTCGCGATTGCCCGAAATGTCGCGGCCATCGGGCCCGTTGACGAACATCAAGCGCCACTGGCTCGCGCCATCGCAGCGGCTGGCTGTCGCGGTTGGGGCGGCGAGCGTCGCGCCGGCGGCCGCCAAGAGCAGAATCATCGCGTCACCTCGCCATCGAAAGCAGCGCGGCGAAATGCCTGAATGCCGCGCCTTGTCGAGACGATCTTAAATTGGTTCGTCCCTTATCAAAAGGACGCTCAAGGGCTCCCCGGCACCCGCCGCGTTACCTCCGGCGCGCCCTCCCAGCCGCCGCCGAGCGCGCGGAACAGCGAGATCTGCGCCTCCGCCACCGCCGCGTCGGCCTGGGCGCGGGCGGTACGGGTGTTGGCCAGATCGCGGTCGGCCTGGATCAGTTGCAGCGAACTGTCCAGGCCGCTCTGGAAGCGCAGCCGGCTGATCCGCGCTGCCTCGGTACTCGCCGCCTCGGCACGCACCAGCACCTCGCGTTGATCGAGCGCGCCGGCGTAGCGGGCGAGCGCCTGCTCGGTCTCGTTGAGCGCCGCGAGCACCGCCGCATCGAACCGCGCGAGCGACGCCTCGGCCTGCGCCCGCGCCTGGCGCACGCGTGCGCGCGCGACCGTCTGGTTGGGGAAGTTCCACTGGATCAGCGGCCCGATCGAGTAATTGACCGAGTTGCCGTTGAACAACTGGCTGCCGCGCGTCGCGTTAAGGCCGATGCGGCCAAGCAGGCTGATCGAGGGGTAAAGGTCCGCGACCGCCACGCCGATCCGCGCGGTATCGGCGGCGAGCGTGCGTTCGGCCGCGCGCACATCCGGGCGGCGCGCGATCAGGGCGGCGCCGTCACCCGCCGGCAGCGGCTGATCGAGCTGCGGGATCGTGGTGCAGCGATCGGCCTCGGCGTCGACTTGCTCGGCCGGGCGCCCGGTGAGCGTCGCCAGCGCATAGAGCCCGGCGCGACGCTCGGCCTCCAGCCCCGGCAGCTGCGCCTCGACCTGGGCGACGAGCACTTCCTGCTGCTGCACGTCGCGCTGGGTGCCGCGCCCGGCCTCGAAGCTGCGCCGGGTGAGGCCCAAGGTCTCGCGCTGCAGCCGCACCGTCTCACGCGCCACGATCAGCTGCGCGGCATTGGCGCAGACCGCGGCATAGTTGCGCGCCGTTTCCGCCGCGACCGCCACCCGCGCCGCGTCGAGCTGCGCGACCGAGGCCTCGACATCGCCGCGTCCCGCCTGGATCGCGCGCGTGACACCACCGAACAGATCGACCTCGTAGGAAGCGTCGATCCCGAGCTGAAACAGATCGAACTGGAAGGTGCGCGGCGCGCCGCCGCCGCCAAAGGCCGCGGCATTGGCGCTGTTGCCCTGCTGGCGGTTATATTGCGCGGACGGCGTGAGGGTCGGCAGCCGGGCGCCGCGCTGCTCGGCGAGCACCGCGCGGGCTCGCTGCAAATTGGCGGCGGCGACGCGGATATCGGTGTTGTGGCCAAGCGCATCGGTCACCAGCCGATCGAGCACCGGATCGCGGTAGAGCTGCCACCATTTCTCGGGCAGCTTCTCGGCGTTCACCCGCGCCTGCGCGGCGCGCTCCACTTCGCGCAGCCTGGCGTCGCTCGGCAAGGGCGCCGCCGGCTTCACATAATTGGGGCCGACGACGCAGCCCGAGAGCAGCGCGGCGACGAGCGGCGCGAGGCGCGTGGCACGGCTCATTCGGCGGGCTCCGGCGTGGGTTCGCGCGTTGCGGGGGGCGGCGGTGCGTCTCCCGGCTTGCGGCGACGGAAAGCGGCGCTCGCCCGGTCGCCCAGCTTGCGGCTGATGACGTAGAAAGCGGGGGTGAACAGCAGACCGAAGGTCGTCACCCCGATCATCCCGAAGAACACCGCGACGCCCAGCGCGCGGCGCATCTCCGCGCCGGGGCCACTGCCGATCACGAGCGGCAGCGTGCCCAGGATGAACGCGATCGAGGTCATCAGGATCGGCCGCAGCCGCTGCGCGGCGGCGTGCCGCGCGGCTTCCTCCAGGCCCATGCCGGCATCCTCGTTCGCCTTGGCGAATTCGACGATCAGAATCGCGTTCTTCGCCGCCAGGCCGATCAGCACGACGAGCCCGATCTGGGTGAGGATATTATTGTCCATCCCCATCAGGTTCACGCCCAGGATCGCGGCGAGCAGGCACATCGGCACGATCAGGATCACCGCGAAGGGCAGCACCAGGCTTTCGTAATTGGCGGCGAGCAGCAGGAAGACGAACAGCACGGCGAGGCCGAACACGATCGTGCCCGTATTGCCCGCGCGCTCCTGCTGATAGGCGAGTTCGGTCCACTCATAGCTCATCCCCGCCGGCAGCGTCTCGCGCGCGAGCTTGGCCATCGTGGCGAGCGACTGGCCGGAGCTGTAGCCGGGCACGGTATCGCCCTGCAGCTCTGCGGACGGGTAGAGATTGTAGCGCACCACGCGGTACGGCCCGGTCTCGGTCTTCAATGACATCACCGCGTCGAGCGGCACCGTCTGCCCGGAGGCGGAGCGGGTGCGCAGCCGGCCAATGTCGGACACTTCGTCGCGGTAAGGCGCGTCGGCCTGGGCAGTGACGCGGAAGGTGCGGCCGAGGAAGTTGAAGTCGTTGATATAGGACGAGCCGAGATAGGTGCCGAGCGTGGAGAAGACGTTCGCCACCGGCACGCCCAATTGCTCGGCGCGCTCGCGATCGATTTCGGCCTTCAGCCGGGGGGTGCGGGCGTTGAAAGTGGTGAAGGCGGCGGTGATCCCCGGCGCCTGGTTCGCCTTCATCATCATCGCGAAGGCGACCTGTTCGAGCAGCTGATAGCCCTGGTTCTGCCGATCCTCGATCAGCAGCTTCCAGCCGCCGCCCGTGCCGATGCCGCGCACCGGCGGCGGCGGGATGACGAGCATCACGCCATCGGTGATCGGCGCGAAGGCCTGACGCAGCTGGTTGGCGATCGCGTCCGCCGAGGCGCGATCCTCGAAGGGCTTGAGCGGCACGAACATCGCCGCCGCGTTGGGCGCGTTGGTCAGCGTCGCGCCGTCGAGGCCGGCGAACGCCACCGTCCCGCGCACATTGGGGTTCTTGAGCGCCAGTTCCTGCGCGCGGTGGAGCACATCGGTGGTGCGCTGGAGCGAGGCGCCCGGCGGCAGCTGTACCGCCACGATCAGATAGCCTTGATCCTGCGCCGGGATGAAGCCGGTCGGCGTCGCGGTGAAGCGCCACCCCGCGAGCGCGATCAGCCCGGCATAAGCGATCACGATGATTCCCAGCGTGCGCACCGCCCGCGCGGTGAACCTGCCATAGCGCTCGCCCAGCTGATCGAAGCCGCGGTTGAAACCCCGCGCGAACCGTGAAGGCAGCCCGCGCAGCCCCGGCGCCGGCTCGCCATGCGCCTTGGGCTTCAAAAGCAGCGCGGCGATCGCCGGCGACAAAGTGAGCGAGACGAACGCCGAGATCGCGGTCGCCGACACGATCGTCAACGCGAATTGCTGATAGAATTGGCCCGAAATGCCGGGGATGAAGCTGGTCGGGATGAACACCCCGCACAGCACCAAGGCGATCGCGACGAGCGCGCCCGAGACTTCGTCCATCGTTTCATGCGCGGCCTCGCGAGGGCTGAGGCCCTTTTCCTCCATCAGGCGCTCGATATTCTCGACCACGACGATCGCGTCGTCGACGACGATGCCGATCGCCAGCACCATGCCGAACAGCGACAGATTGTTGATCGAGAAGCCGAACGCCGCGAGCATCGCGAACGAGCCGATCAGCGAAACGGGGATGGCGATGATCGGGATCAGCGCCGCGCGCCAGCTCTGCAGGAACAGCAACACGACGAAGGCGACCAGGAACAGCGCCTCGAACAGGGTATGCTGCACCGCCTCGATCGAGGCCTGGATGAACTCGGTGGGGTTGTACGGGATCTGATAGGCGAGACCCGCGGGGAAGGTCTTGGCGCTGGTGGCCAATTCCTGCTTCACCAGATCGGCGGTCTGCAGCGCGTTCGATCCCGGCAGCTGGGTGATGCAGACCGCGGTCGTCTCCTGATTGGAGAAGAAGGGATTGATCGCATAATCCTGCGCGCCAAGCTCGACCCGCGCCACGTCGCGGATGCGGGTCAGCCGGCCCTGATCGTCGCCCTTGATGATGATGTCGCCGAATTCCTCGGGGCTGGTGAGCCGGCCCTTGGTGGTCACGCCCAGCTGGAAGGCGGTGCCGCCGCGGTTGAACGGCGGCTGACCGACCGAGCCGACCGCCACCTGCGCGTTCTGCGCGCGTACCGCCGAGACGATCTCATCCACCGTCAGGTTGCGCGCGGCGGCGAGATCGGGGTTGATCCAGACGCGCATGTTATAATCGCGCCCGCCGAAGATGCGCGCGCCGCCCACGCCCTGGATACGGTTCAGCCGATCGAGCAGCTGCGTGGTGACGTAGTTGGAGATATATTGCTGGCTGAGGCTCTTATCGGGCGAATAGAGCGTCGAGCAGAGCAGGATGTCGGGCGAGTTCTTGCGCACCGTGACGCCGATCTGGCGGACTTCCTCGGGCAGGCGCGGCTCGGCTTCGGAGACGCGGTTCTGCACCAGCACCTGCGCCTGATCGACATTCGTCCCTTGCGCGAAGGTGATGGTGATCGCGAGCGCGCCGTCCCCGGTGGCCGAGGACGACATGTAGATCATCTTCTCGACGCCGTTGATCGATTCCTCGAGCGGCGCGGCGACGGTTTCCGCCAGCGTCTCGGCGGTCGCGCCCGGATAGGTCGCGTTCACCACCACCGTCGGCGGCGCGATCTCTGGATATTGCGCGACCGGCAGGATCGGATAGGCGACCGCGCCGAACACGATGATCAGGATTGACAAGACCGCCGCGAAGATCGGGCGATCGATGAAGAAATGCGGGAAACGCATGGTTCAGCTCGCCGTCGCTTCGGCGGCCGCGGGCGCGTCGATCGGCTGGGCGACCGGCGCGGTATCCTTGGCGCGCGGCTTGAGCGTGGTGCGCTGCGGCTGCACCGGCATGCCGGGCTGCAACCGGGTGATGCCGTTGATCACCACCAACTCGGCGGGCGCCACCCCTTCCCGGATCACCCGCAACCCCTCGACCAGCGGCCCGATGACGACTGGGCGCGGCGCCACCTTGTTATCCTTGGTCAGCACATAAACCAGTTTGCGCGTCTGGTCGGTCAGGATCGCCTCGTCGGGCACCAGCATCGCGCGGTAGCTGCCCGAACCGAGCAGCCGCGCGCGGCCGAACAGGCCCGGCGTCAGGAAGCCGGTGGGGTTCGGCACCACCGCATGCGCGCGGATGGTGCCCGATTGCGCGTCGATCGCATTGTCGACGAACGCCATCCGGCCCTTCCAGCGATAGCCGCTTTCGTCGGCGAGCTGGATTTCGATCGGGTTGGGCGCGTAGCGCGACGAGCGCCGCTGCCCTTCGGCATCCTGGCGCAGATATTTCAGGTAGAAATTTTCCGCGCCGGTGAAAGTGAACCAGATCGGATCGATCGAAACGATCCGGGTCAGCACCGTCTGGCCTTCCTGCACCAGATTGCCCCGGCTTACCCGCCGATCCGAAATCCGGCCCGAAACCGGCGCGCGGACGGTGGTGAAGCCCAGGTTGAGCGCGGCGTTGGTCACCTGCGCCTGCGCCGCGCGCAGATCGGCGAGCGCGGTGCGCACCGCTGCCTCGCGGGTTTCGAACTCTTCGCGGCTGATCGCTTGGGCGCCCAGCAACGTCTGCGCGCGGGCAAGTTCGGTGCGGGCGTTGGCGAGCGTCGCCTGCGATCGCAGCACCTGCGCGCGCGCCTGTTGCAGCGTGGCGCGATAGGGGCGCGGATCGATCACGAACAGCGCCTGGCCCTGGCGCACCGCCTGCCCATCGGCGAACAGCACCTGATCGATCGCACCCGATACGCGCGGGCGCAGCTCGACATCCTGCGGCGCTTCGAACCGGCCGATATATTCGTCCCAATCGACCACGGTGCGCTGAAGCGGCGTCGCCACCGTGACGACGGTGGGCGGCGGCGCCGGCGGGCCGCCGCGCTGGCCGCAGCTCGCCAAAAGACCAAGCAGCACCAATCCGATCCCGCTTCGACGCATCCGCTTAGACCCTTTTCGCCTGTGGGGCTCGGACCCCTGCTCTACGCGACTCGCTCAGCGGGTGCTTGGGGACAGCGATTGCTGCACCTGCTCAGATAGCGTCTAAGTGAAAAACCGTAGTGACTTTTGCAAGAGGGGCGCGCGAGCGAAACCGGCAATTTTCTATAATCCGCTCACAAAATTGAAAAACCGACGCAGGTGTGCCCGTTAGGCTAGGCGGTTAGCCAAGACGTTCCATCACTTCGTCGCTCACTTCGTAATTGCCCCAAACCTGCTGCACGTCGTCGTCATCGTCGAGCGTGTCTATCAGCTTGAACAGCTGCGCCGCCTCGGCCTCGCCGACGCTCACCGTCGTCGCCGGACGCCAGGCGAGCTTCGCGCCTTCGGGCTCACCCAGCACCGCGGTCAGCGCCTTGGCGACTTCGTGCAGCACCTCGATCGAGGTCCAGATTTCGTGCCCGTCGTCGCTGGAGACGACATCGTCGGCGCCCGCTTCCAGCGCGGCTTCGAACACCCGCTCGGCATCGCCAACGCTCGCCGGATAAGTGATCAGGCCCAGCCGGCTGAAGCCGTGGCTCACCGATCCGCTCGCCCCCAGATTGCCGCCATTCTTCGAAACCGCCGTGCGCACATTGGTGGCGGTGCGGTTGCGATTGTCGGTCAGCGCCTCGATGATCAGCGAGACGCCGCCGGGGCCGAAGCCCTCGTAACGCACTTCCTCGTAATTCTCGCCCTCGCCCTTGCTCGCCTTGTCGATCGCGCGCTGGATATTGTCCTTGGGCATCGACTGCGCCTTGGCGGCGTTGATCGCCGCGCGCAGGCGGGGGTTCATGTCGGGCTCGGGCAGGCCCATCTTGGCGGCGACGGTGATTTCGCGGCTGAGCTTGGAGAACATCGCCGAGCGCTTCTTATCCTGCGCGCCCTTGCGGTGCATGATGTTCTTGAACTTGGAATGGCCGGCCATGGGGTCCTTCAGGGGCTGAATGAACCCCGGCCGTTACCGGATCGCGACCGTGGAGGGCAAGCCGTCGTCACCCGTGGTTTGGCGGCACCGGCCCGCTCCCCCACGGGTCCCCGCAAAGTATTATGATGCAGGGCCGGTGCGGCTAGCAAAAGGCGCCCGGCGCCTTTTGCACGATCAGAACGGCAGCCACTTCGCCTTTTCGCTGAACTTCATATAGCCGATATTCACCCCGGCGCGCGCGCCGACGCCGAGCCGGATCGGGATCAGCACGATATTGCCCCGCCGCAAATAGGTCGCGGAAAAGCCGCCGACGAAATAGAGATGCCCCTCGCCTTCGGGATAGCGGCGATAGATTTCCTGGCTGTCGTAAAGATTATAGACCAGCACGAACACCTTGCTCGCGTTGCCGCCCGCATCGAAGCCGACCGACGGCCCCGTCCAATAGACCGGGCGATCACCCTCAACCCGGTGCGACATCACGCCCGAGCCATAGCGCAGCCCCACCACGAACGCGCCCGAGGCTTCGCGCCCTGCGATATAGGCGTTGGGTTCGCCTTGCTCCTTCAGGATCTTCTCGATGATGCCGGCCAGGCCCTGCGCGCCCTTGCCGAACACGCCTTCGCCCGCGGCGATCAGGTCGCGGCGCTTATAGGTGTCGCCGGCCTCGGTCGCGCGATCGGCGACGACGCCGGTCGGTGCCGGGCTGGCGGGGGTGGCCGCCGACGCGGGCACCGAACTTCGCGCGGGCGGCTCTGCCGGCACCGGATCGCCATAGCGCGGGGTGTCCGCCGGCGGGGCGGGCGGCTGGCTCCGCGCGGGCGCGAGATCGCGATCGATCGCCGAATTGGGATCGACCGTGCGCATCTGCGCCGGTGCCGCCGCACCGAGCGAAACGATTGCGAGGATCGCCGCGCACCGGCCGAATTGGGTGCTGATCACGATGGTTACCCCTTGCCCTGGAAACATGGTTACTATGGCTTGACGATGGTTAACGCCAAGTAAACGGCGACGAAGCGAGTCGCCTTCGCGGCAGGACGCGCGCCGCCGCGAACGGCACGGTGGTTCGTGCGCGGTTGAAATGGCGGGAGGCTATGGCTATAGCCGCCGCTCGCCGCTTGAGCCGGAGACGTGGGTGAGTGGCTGAAACCAGCGGTTTGCTAAACCGCCGTACTCCGATTAGGGGTACCGAGGGTTCGAATCCCTCCGTCTCCGCCAGTTCGCTGTCTCGCACCGTCCACCAGCGTCTATCGTCCATTGTTTCGTAAGGATTTATGCGGAATAATCGGCTCCTGATGTCCACCGACAACCACCACCAGCTCAGCCAATTCGGGGGTATCCCCGGGGTATCGAGCGTCCGATCATGGGGGTATCCTGTCTGCGGCGGGCCAGGCTGGGGGTATCGATGCTGACGGACACTGCCGCTAAGAACGCAGCGGCTCGCGAAAAAGACTACAAACTGGCCGATTCCGGAGGCCTCTATCTCTTCGTGACGACCAAGGGCGCGAAGGTCTGGCGGCTTAAATACCGCCATGCGGGCAAGGAGAAGCTGCTCGTGCTCGGGCACTATCCGGGCATCCCGCTGAAGACCGCGCGCACCATGCGGGATCGGGCGAAGGACGCCCTGGCGCTCGGCAAGGACCCGGTGCTCGAGGCGAAACGCGTCAAGCTGATCGGCGACGCCCGCGCGATCGACACGTTCGAGAAGCACGCCCGAGCCTGGCACGATGCGTCAAAGGGACGGTGGAAGCCGGTGCACGCAGCGGACGTGCTTACCAGCATGGAGAACAACCTGTTCCCTGATCTGGGCTCCTATCCCATCACCGACATCGACGAGCCACTTCTGCTCGCCACGCTCAAGAAGGTCGAGGCCCGCGGTGCGCTCGAGACGGCCAGGCGGCTGCTCCAGCGCGCCAAGAAAGTGTTCAAATACGCAAAGGCGCACGGCGCCGGCTGCGGCAACCCGGCAGCCGACATGGTCGTGGCCATGAAGGCGCTGCCGAAGAAGAGGAAGTGGCCGGCGATCACCGTTATCGAGGATTTGCGCCTGCTGATGCGCGGCGTGGACAACGCCGGGGCCATGCCGACGACCAAGCTGGGATCGCGGTTCACGGGGCTGACCGCCCAACGCCCGGGGATGATCAGGCGCATGCCGTGGAAAGATATCCACCACGTCGATTGGTCGAAGCCAGGCGAGCCGTCGCCGAAGGCAATGTGGATAGTGCCCTCGGCCGAGATGAAGCTCGAGTTCGAGCTGCGCGACGACGAGGCCTACGACCACATGGTCCCGCTTAGCCATGCGGCGGTCGAAACGCTGCACGCGGCGCGGCTGATGACGGGGAATGGTCCGCTCATCTTCCCGTCGTCGTGGGATCCAACAGATCCGATGAGTGAGAACACGATCGGCTATCTCTATCACCGCATCGGCTATAAGGGCCGGCATGTTCCGCACGGCTGGCGCAGCTCGTTCTCGACGATCATGAACGGTCAGGTCGAGCGCCTGGCGATGGGCAACGATCGCTATAACCTCGACCGGCTGATTATCGATCTGATGCTGGCCCACAAGCCGATCGGGATGTCGGCAGAGGAATTCACCTACAACCGGTCGGCGTATATGGACCGCCGCCGCGAGATCGCGGAGAGCTGGGCCGCTCTGCTGCTCGACGGCGCGAAGCCGGTGGCCGAGGTAATGAACGGGCGGCGACGCTCGGCATATCGCTGACTTGACTCGCGCGCAGACATTCGGCGACCTCGACGCCGTGAACGCTGGTGGGGGCGATCGGCATGTGGTGGATTCTCGGGATCGTGGCGGCCTTCGCCTTCTTCGTCATCGGGCGCGAGGGCCGCACGACCGCGACCGGTGGCGGCGCAACCGCAGGGTTGGTCATCGGGATCGTGCTGGCGCTGATCTATGGGAACTGGTGGCTAGTCGGTCGCGCGGTGATCGTCGGCATCCTGATCGGCTTGGCGTTTGAGATGCTGGCGCTGGTGCCTCGGCTCTGGACGCGGTGATCGCCTAGCGCGGATTCGCCAGCCAGGCTGCGACCTCGGACTCGTACCAGCTGGCCGGCCGCGATCCGGGATTGATCTGCTGGGGGAAACGGCCCTCGGCTATGCGCTTATAGATCGTCTGCTTCGCCATACCGGTCAGCCTCTCAATCTCCGGCATGCGGATGTGTCGATCGATTATGCCGACCGGGACCGGTGGCGGCACCGCCAGGTCCGGACCCGGCTCCATCTCGGTCGAGGTCGCGCGCTCCTTCTTCATGATCGGCCGGGGCACACCCTCGCAGCATCCGTCGAAGATGGCCTTGTGGTCCTCGTCGCCAATGAAGATCCGGTGCGTCGGTGGCGAGCTCGCGTCGAACGGCCGGCGCATGTCCAGCGCGCATGTCGCGAATCGGTGCGTGAAGTCGTCGAGCTCCCATAGATCTGCCGGCATCTCGACGGCCTGCCCGCCGCCGATCGGTCGCGCCCATGCCTTCAGCCTGTCCTCGACCAGCAGCTTGCCGAGCAGCCGGATCGAGGAGAGAACATAGGCCCTGGTCCGCGCGTCGCCGTCGTCATCGAAGGCCGCAGCGATCTCGTCGGCGGGCAGACCGCGCATCAGCACGGTGTAGGTGGTCAGCGCCTCGCCCAGCAGCACCCGGCCGCCTGATCGCGGCCAGACGTCCTCGCGATATGGCGACCACGGCTCGATGGTGGTGTCGGTGGCGTTCATCATACCAGCATATCCCGGCGTCCGTTGCCGATGCGTGAAGATCGGCGTGGATGGTTCACCTTGGCGCTACGATCTGCCACAAGCGGAGCGATGACGATCAACCGCGACGATTCGATGATCACCGGAGAGGAATTCCGGATCCGCCGGCTCGCGCTCAACCTGGTGCAGCCGATCATCCAGGACTTCCTTGGCGTCCAGCGCTCGGCCCTCGACCGCTGGCAGCAGGGCCGCTCCAAGATCCCGCGCCGCGCGCGAGAGATGCTCGAGATGGCCGAGGCCGACGTGCAGGCCGTCGTCGACGACTTCCTCGAGCGCCATACCCAGAAGGTCCCGGCGCCCGAGATCACAGCGCTGCCGAGCGCCATGCCAGAAGGCTGGCCTTGGGGCGAGCATACCTGGTTCGTCGCCCTCGGTCGCGCGCGGTTCACGCTGGCAGAAACCGGGCCGACGCACCGGCTGGTCACCATTGGCGAGCCTACCGAGGACGCGGTGGAGGGCTTCAATCGCATGCAGGCGCTGCGCGACGGGGACATGTCGGTGTATTAGCTAGCCGTCTTGCGGCGGACGAGGACTTGATCGTGGACCAGCATGGCAGCGACGATGCCGAGTGCGCCTGCGAGACCGTAGACCGTCCGGTGCGTCCAGTCCGGCGCGATGGCGATCTGGGCGATGACCGCGCCTTTGCTGATCGCGATCGCGAGGCTCATTGCGGTTGACCAAGTTCGTCGAGCCATTTCGCCAGATCCTTTGAAAACCTCGATGAATCGAATCTTCGTGCGTCCGATCGCCGGGCAGCTTCTCGAGAACGTCGAGCGCGATCCGCATCATTAGGATGGCTCCCCATTTGGACTCGGCAACATCACACCATCGAAGAATCGGCTCCTAGGCTGGAACCTCTCTGTTTTGGACGGCCCCACGACCGAGTTACGACTTGGCTGCAAGCGCGCGCATGCGATCCAGGCAATCTTCCAGCTTGAGCCGGGGCCAAGAGAAAGCACCCATGGAGTGGCAATAGCAGCGGAGCTTGTCGCCTTCTCGAATCCAGTTCGCTTTGGGGCAGCCTTGCTTGCAGATGATCTCCGACCCCGGCTGATTTGATTCGGGAACCTTGCGGATCATGCGATCGACATAGCGTTCGATCGAATCGTCGTCGGGGTTGTCCATAGTGATGCGTCTCCGGTCGTTCGTTAAGAAAACTTGCACCGATGCAAGTTTTTGGGTGGTGGATCATTCTTTCAGTGCGTCGAATGCGGATGTCAGGGCGGATCGGGTGAGTGAGGCGAGATCGCTGCCGGTGATCGACCAACCGTCACCGTCGCGTTTGAGGGTCGCTATCAGCGCCCCGTCGGTGTCTCGCAGGTCGCGGGTGCCGTCGTCCCACAGGCTGGATACGAAAGCTGGCCGCGTTGTACAAAGCGCAGCGTCGATCTGCTTGAACAGCGGTCCGGCGTTAACAAGGCCATCAGCAGCGATAGCGGCTGCTTCCGTCATGTCCATGACGATCCGGCGCCTGTCGGGGTCGGTGCAGAAATCAACGATGCGACTGGCGATATCAGCGTTCGAGATCGTGTGCGGATCAATCTTTGCCAAGATACGCCGGTCGAGCTTGCCGATCTTGGCAACTTTGCTGAGGCGGGGTTCCCATTTTTCAGCCGAAATTCCCTCAGCGCGCATCCAGGCGCGGCGGTTGCGGTACTTCGCCTCGCAGCCGACGATGTAGCAGGCCTTTTCATACAGGCTCTTGGGCCGCGGCTTTTCGAACATGCTGGCCAACATCGCTTCGCCATCGACAGCCTCGCGGATGATCACGGCGACCGTGACGTTCGTGGTCGGCGCGCTACCAGCCAATTCCATAGCTGCGATCACTGTCGGAATTTCGGTGAACGCGATGTAGTGACCATCATCCGCGCGCAGCACAAAAGGATAGGCCATCTGCGCTTCGCCGGCTTTGAGGCGTTGACGCGCATCTGCGATCGGTGCGGCATAGCGCTTCGCCAGTCCTGCGACGTCCATCCCGAACCTATCGTCGATTAGGATCTGTGTCGCATCGACCAGAACCATCGCGGCATCGCTAGTGATAGGCGGCCTCGAGTTCGCTACTACAGCGGCGACACGGCGCGATCGCGTCGTGACGGCGGCGGTCGCTGATCGCGGGGTTTCCGGCAGGTCCATCGGCAGCGATGGAAGGGGCGAATCGGTCAGCATGGATCATCCTTTCGAAGGTCATGCAGCCCGGAGAGGCGGGCCGCGCGAGGGCAGAGGTGTAGACAGCAGGTAGCGCGGCGCAGCTCATGGACCACGCGGGACTCCGGCTGCGCGGATGGCGCGAAGCGCTTCCTGCATCGCGGGATGTGTCGCGACCCGGTCGAACGCCTCGTTGACGTCGCGGCGCTTGGCGAGTGTCTTAAGCGTGATGACGTTGTTACACTCGAGCAACGCCCACGTCTTACCCGCACACCATCCGGCGACCAGCGTAATATCAGCGCGTGCTTCCTCGCTGATGGCGCCGCCCGGCAAAGACATAGGTCGGGACGGCGTCGTCATTTCGGCGACCTCATCGACGATGGCCGGACCGTCTGCGACAAGCTTCTGATCGGAAGGCGGTAACATTGGTCTGGCGGCGGGCACCGTCGCCCCTGCCGCGACTGCCAACTCATCGATGAACGCTTGGTGCTCGTCCAGCGCGGCAAGGGTCGTTAGCTTGGTGATGATACCGTTGAGGTCGTATTTGCCGCCGCGCTCCGCTTCCAGTTCGGCAAGGGCGCGCGCGCGGCTCGAATTCGATGAGATCAGGCCGGCGACTGTCGGCCAAGTTTCGACTGGCACGTCGTCAATTTGGATCGCCCGACGGCTCAGCCGCTTGTCGCCGTCCGCTTTTGCAGCCTTTTGTCGGCGGGCTGCTTTGGCCGGAGTAGCGCGCTTGATGAAGCCGAGGTAGATGCATTGTGGACCCACAACCGCTGTGATTGCGGCAACCCGAATGCAGGCGGCCGCTAACAGCGCTTGGTTAAGCAGTGTCGGGCTGACCTTTAAAGCGACGACGGCATCGTTAAACCCGACATCGGCCGCGCGCACCTCGGCGCTTATGGGTTCGTGTCGAAGGCGTGGGTGCTTGCCCCATTCCGCATATCGGTTGCGAACCGCTACGTCGGTGGCATTGACGATATGTTGAATCAGCGCCTGCGCACTTTTGTTAGCCGCGGCGTGATATTCGGCGAGCGTGTCACGACGGGCCTGTTGGTCGTCTGCTATCGCAACGGCCGTGCACGCGATGACGTCCGCGAACGATTCGATGAGGTTCTGAACAAGCGTGTCGAACATAGCGTCCTCGGGTCGAGGGCGGCTATGACGGCCACGTGGTGTGACCGATCCCTCGAATGGGGATACTAGTTATTGGGCAAATCGCCGGGTGCCTAGCAAATAAATACTTGCGCATGTGGAAATGTCCCCGGCGAGGTTGTGGCCGATCTTCCTTGCAGTGAGGCCTGCTGGACCGAAGTGTGCGCAGGCTTAAGCGTTGCAATCCCTATGCAAGGTGAAGCTGAACGCACCTTGCATCAAACTTTCGGGTGACATCGCGCGATGCAAGGCGCAATCGCATCGGCCTTGCGAGTGGCAGAAGTGGGTATGCAAGGCCAAAGTAAAACGACATCGCATGCCAATCAGCCAGAAGAAGTGTTTTTTGCGCAATACGCTAACACGTTTGATCGTGTTAGCTTGCTATAGTATCCTTTAAGGGTCGACAGGATTTCACGCACAGGTGCGTGGGCGCCTGCCGCGGGCTTCGTGCTGCCAAGGGTCAGCACAATGGGTAGGGAAGACGCCAGTGCCGTCGCTTGCCGAATTTCAAAAGCGGTTCTGCCGAAGGGTAATCGGCGATTTGCCGGCAGATCTCGAGGCGCTTGAATGCGAGGATGCGTTGGGCATCCTTCGCCATCATGTTCGCCGACTGCTTGATAGGACGGCGCGCCACACCGATCGCCAACCGGCATATGCGTCTCGTCCGTCGTTCTCGATACCCGGATCGCCACCGGCTTCGCGCCTGCAATCTGCCGAGGGCTATATCCCGTTCCACTTCGCCAAAAACAAGGTAGAGGACAGGACGGCAAAGGAGTTCGATGCGTATGCGAGCGGTAAGGGGCAGATTGTTCCCACCGACTTGGAAGCTGGACGCGCGGTCGAAATTGTGGCGGGCATCGATGGCGCTGACAGGGAAGCCTATATGGCGAGCCACGGTGGTCCGGACGGCGCAGCGCCAGATCGTTGGACCAATTTGGCCGACGATCCCGCGATGCGTGGCGAGCAATGGGCAACGATCGAAGCGTTCGAACGCCATGGGCGCGTCAATCCGGACGGCAATCCGCCAGGCCTGAACTTCTTCTACGATCGCGCACCGGTCCTGTTCGACGACGTGGCAGCGCAAGCGGACTGCCCGACCGGTCTTCGCAGATTGATCGCGAAGCAGCGGGACCGCGTTGCGGCGGAGAAGCCATTGTCGCAACGCAAGGCACGCGATGGCGTCCGATGGATCGATGAACGGGCGTTCGATGTTTTCGCCTGGATTAAGACCCGACCTGATTGGCCAGAGGATGCCAACAAAGCCGAGCGGCCGGCGCGCGTGTCGCAAGGGCGAGCCGTGCAAACGCATCTGGCTGGGGAAGGGGAATATCATGCCGCACTAGGAATAGAGGCGCGCGGCCGGATTCGGAACGGGATGATCGATCTTGTTCAGCGCCAGCGCAATCCCACAAGCGCGACCGAGGCCGGATGGTTTGTCCCGATGACGATCTGCGACCATAGGCCCGATGGCTTGAACGATCCGCTCAACGATCATTTCCACTGGTTGATCGGCACGCGGCGGGCGCGGTTCACGGAAGACGGAGCCATGGAGTTCGAAGATCACAAGGTCGATGCGATCACTCGCAAGCAGTGGCTGGAGGTCATGCGCGATGAGCTTGCGCGTCTCACCAATGCCGAGCTCGAACGGATTGGAGTCACTGTCCGATATCACCCCGGAACGCTGGCTGAGATGGGGATAGACGCGACCGCCCAGCAGAAGATGGGAGGACGTCGAACCGTGCTTGAGCGTGCTGGGTTTAGTACGGAACTTGGCCTGTATAACGACACGGAAGGCTGGCGTAGGGCATTCACCATTGCACAAGGCGATCACGCCGCCACGCTCGTCGCAATCGAGCAGGAGCATCCCAAACAGGATGAAAGGCAGGCGCGCGCGCGGGCTGCCAAGATCGCTGCTGCCGAATTGCGTTACGAGGCTGCGCAGATCCAGATTTTGATCGACATGTCCCGAAGCCGCGCCGAACGCACCGCGCGCTTCGCTGGCGAATATGCGGGCGCTGCATCGTCACCTCGCGTTATCGACGGCTGGTTGTCGCGCGGGCGCGATGCCGAAAGCTATTTGCGCCAACTCGATATCGATCTGGCCGCAGAACGTGCAGCGATCGCCGAGCGCCTTGCCAAAGCGGACC